>ENA-UOJM01000649-UOJM01000649.1-human-gut-metagenome-genome-assembly--contig:-P116-NODE-649-length-43349-cov-33.101469_pt1 | contig 43349 bp, 38 predicted proteins | sample MGYA00242349_ERZ723896 | MGnify/ENA metagenome assembly ERZ723896 | reverse complement strand
AGGGGGAGGTTCTCTTTCAAAAGAGAACCTCCCCCTTTGGAACCCCCAAGAGAAAGGCAGGGGGCGTTTCGACTTCGCCCCCTGCACCCCCTAACGACCAAAAAGGAGGGGCGTAGCCCCTCCTTTTTGGATTATCCTCCCTGTGGCACTTCCGGTAAGAACTGTGCCTGCTTCGGATGATGCCGTCTCGATAATGCCTGCCGAAGCGGCATTGCTTCGCTCGCTGCATAACAAAAAACGACCGCAGTGGCGGTCGTTTTATTTTAATTCCTGTTCGAGATCGTGGAAGTATTCGGGGCAGAAAAATTCATCGACGGTGATATTCAGGCCGTCGCAGAGCTTTTTGACCGTTGCGACGGTCGTCGTGTGGTTTCGGCCGCTCATAATGTTATTAAGCGTGGATTGCGTGACGCCGCTGAGGATGCTCAAGCGGTTGATCGTGATACTTCGTTTTTCGCACAGCGCCAAAATGCGCCGCCGCACGGCTTCACCCACTGTCATCACGACCACCCCGCTTTCTTTTCATAAAGAATATCGTTTTCCTCTTGAAAAGATTAACTCTTTTGAGTTAAAATAACCGAAAAGGGTTAAGGAGGCGTCTGTGATGACTGACTATCAGAAAATGTACACCACGCTATTCAACGCAGTGACCGATGCACTCAAAAAATGGAAGTGCAAAACTACGGTGACGCAAAAGAACTGCTTATCTCCGCTCAACAAAAGACAGAAGAGATCTATATCACAGCACAGAACTAAAATAGAAGCAATTCTGAACGCGGCGAGCGCAGCAATGCCGCGCCGTCAGAAGCAACAGCGGGGAAGATAATCCAAAAAGGAGGGGCAAGGTCCCTCCCTTTTGGTCGTTAGGGGTGCAGGGGCGAGATCGAAACGCCCCTGCCGTTCTCTTGGGGGATCAAAAGGGGGTATTCTCTCACGTGAGAGAATACCCCCTTTTACCGCACTCCCGCGCGCGGCGTGGGAATTCCTCGCCGCTCTGCGAGCGGCATTATTCTTTATTCGGTTCGGGATCGCCCGCCAGCGAATCGAGATACAGATACAGCCCCATCAGCTCGCGGAAGCCCGCGAGGACTTCGTCTTTGAGCTCCGGCGTGAACAGCACGCCTTCGGGATTGTCGTCATAGCCGACGGCGATATTTTTCGCGTTGTACCACGGGTTCAGGAGCTTGCCGACGTCGCCCTTCGGGCGCTTGAACTGCTCGCCGGAGAGCGTGAAGCGGGATTTATTCAGCTTGCGCACGAGCTTTTCGAGCTTTTTGGGGTCGGTCTCGATGCGGCGGCGGAGCTTGGCCATCGTGGCAGGGGAGGCGTCCCAGTAGCCGCAGCCATAGCTGAAGTAGTTCGGTGCGAGCTCGAAATACAGCGCGGGGACGCCCTCGAAGCGCTCGTGCGGGCGCTCGATCGTGAACCACAGGTGGTCCTTATATGGGCCGCGGCCAAAGAGACGGCGAGCGTCGCGGTAGATGCGGCAGACGTGCAGCTTGAGCGACTGCTTGGGATATGCCGCGGCGATCGCGTCGAACAGTTCGCTGCCGAGCTCGCGCATCGGCCGGTCGAGTAGCGCGAGAAACTGCTCTTTTCGCGGCAGGAACCACTCGCGGTTGTTGTTGAATTTGATGCCCCAGAGGAACTCGACGGCCTCGGGCGTAAAACCTTGAAACATGATCCACCTCAAAGAAAAATTTGCAACGATGGCAGTATACCACCGAAAACGCGAAAAAAACAAGAGGGATCTCGCACCAGATCCCTCTTGTCTCAGAGGAGCACCGTCCTGTTTTTACCCAAAAACAGGAACAGGAAAAAGCTAAGTTACTTCGTGGCGTGGTCGACCGAGTACATGTGCTCGATGAGGTCGAGCACCTTGTTGGAGTAGCCGATCTCGTTGTCGTACCAGCTCACGACCTTGACGAACGTATCCGTCAGGGCGATACCGGCCTTGGCGTCGAAGATGGACGTGCGCGTATCGCCGAGGAAGTCGGAGGAAACGACCTGCTCGTCGGTGTAGCCGAGGATGCCCTTGAGCTCGCCCTCGCTGGCCTTCTTCATGGCCGCGCAGATCTCATCGTAGGTGGCGGGCTTTTCAAGGTTGACGGTCAGGTCGACGACGGAGACATCCAGCGTGGGAACGCGCATGGACATACCGGTCAGCTTGCCGTTGAGCGAGGGGATGACTTTGCCGACGGCCTTGGCGGCGCCGGTGGAGGAGGGGATGATGTTGCCCGTGGCCGCGCGGCCGCCGCGCCAGTCCTTCAGGGACGGGCCGTCCACGGTCTTCTGCGTGGCGGTGACGGAGTGCACGGTGGTCATCAGGCCATCCTTGATGCCGAAGCAGTCGTTCAGGACCTTGGCGATGGGGGCCAGGCAGTTCGTGGTGCACGAGGCGTTGGAGACGAACTGCATGTCGCTCGTGTAGGAATCGAGGTTGACGCCGCAGACGAACATCGGCGTGTCATCCTTGGACGGGGCGGACATGACGACCTTCTTCGCGCCGGCGTCGATGTGCGCCTGCGCCTTTTCCTTCGTCAGGAACAGGCCCGTGGATTCGACGACGTACTCCGCGCCGATCTTACCCCAGGGCAGGTCCGCGGGGTTGCGCTCGGCGAAGACGGGGATCTCGCGGCCGTTGACCACGATGCCGTAGTCGTTGCTCTTCACATCGGCGGCGAATCTGCCGTGCATAGTATCGTATTTCAGCATGTAGGCCAGATAATCGGCGGGGCAGAGGTCATTGATGCCCACGATCTCGATCTCAGGATGGTTCAGGCTTGCGCGAAAGACCATACGGCCAATGCGGCCAAAGCCGTTAATACCGACCTTAATACTCATAAAACTTACTTCCTTCCTGTTTATCGGAATATATCGAATGTTTGGTACATTTAGATATTATATAGCAGTAGTTTCGTTTTGCAAGTCCTTTTTTGCAAAAACTCTATTTTTTTCATAATTTCCACAAATTCCTTGCTTTTTGACCGAAATTTTGCTACCCTCATACTACAACGCTGTACAACAAAACGTTCTAAGCGCGAGCTTATCGCGAAAACACCAATTCTTTCCGCGCAAACTCCGCCTCCCTGCGGTGAATGCTACCGGTAGGAGAACTTTTATTAGGAGACGCTATGCGGGATTACACTGAAGAAGAACTGAAAATGCTGTCGGATGTGCTGCCGAATATTGCATTGCAGCTGCGCACCTCACTTTCGACGATCTACACGGCGGTCGACCGCATGGCACCGCAGGAGGCGCGGGAGAAGGACCCGAAGACTGACCACACCGCCGCGGCATTTTACCAGAGCTATTACCAGCTCTACCGCGTCATCAGTAATCTGACCGACGCGGGGAACCTGTTTGAGCGCAAGCGCTTCGAGCTCTACGATGACGACATTGTCGGCGTCTGCCGCAGCGTGTGCGCCGAGGTGGACTTCCTTTTTGCGCAGCGCGGCGTGGAGCTCGACTTCCTCGCCGACCGCGACAGCCGCATCATCGCCCTCGACGCCGAGGCCATCCGCAAGCTGCTGCTGAATCTCCTCTCCAACGCGCTTAAATTTACGCCCAAGGGCGGCAGTGTCCGCGTGCGCGTGAAAACGGAGGGGAGATTTGTCAAGATCACCGTGGCGGACACGGGAAAGGGCATGGACAGCGACACGCTGACCCATTTGTTCGACCGCTTTATGGACGGCGGGCAGGACCCCATGCCGCCGCACGGCTTGGGACTGGGCCTTCCCATCTGCCAGCGCATCGCGCAGGGCCATGGAGGCATGATCGTCGCGCAGTCGGAGGAGGGAAAGGGCTCGCTCTTTACCGTCTCGCTCCCTGCGGTAAAGGCCGGGCGCGTACAGCTCAAGGACCGCGGCAGCGACTACGCCGGCGGCTTCAACCGCACGCTCGTGGAGATGTCCGACGCGCTTTCGAGCGAGGCATTTCTGCAAAAGTATCTGGATTAAGGGACACAGATGAAGAAAAAAGTTTTGATCGCCATGAGCGGCGGCGTGGATTCCTCCGCCGCCGCGCTTTTGCTGCAAAAGCAGGGCTACGAGTGCGCGGGCGCGACGCTGTCGCTCTGCGGCAACGAGACGGACGGCGCGAAGCGCATTGCCGACGGTCTCGGTATGCCGTTTTACATCTTCGACGAGCACGAGCTTTTTGCGCGCGAGGTGATGGATCACTTCGTCAGCGAGTACCGCGCGGGCCGCACGCCGAATCCGTGCATCGACTGCAACCGCTGCCTCAAATTCGGTGCATTTTTGAACCGCACGCTGGAGATGGGCTTTGACTACATCGCGACGGGGCACTATGCCCGTGTCGGCTATGACGAAGCGAGCGGACGTTACCGGCTGCTGCGCGGCGAGAGCCGCGCGAAGGACCAGAGCTACGTGCTCTATCAGCTCACGCAGGAACAGCTCTCGCACCTGCTGCTGCCGGTCGGCAGCTTTGAAAAGCCGGAAATTCGCGAACAGGCGGAGGAGGCGGGCCTTGCAAACGCCCATCAGGCCGATTCACAGGACATCTGCTTCATCCCCGATGGGGACTATGTGCGCTTTCTGCACGACTACGGCGGCGTCACGCAGCAGCCCGGCGACTTTGTCGACGAAACGGGCCGCGTGCTCGGCCGCCACCGCGGTTTGGAGTGCTACACGGCGGGGCAGCGCAAGGGTCTCGGCGTGAGCGCGGACCGTCCGCTCTATGTGATATCCAAAAATGCCGAAAATAATACCGTGCTGCTCGGCGACAACGAGGAACTGTTTTCCGCAGCGCTGCTCGCCTCGCGTGTGAACTGGATCGCGGGGGAGACGCCTGCGGAAAAAGTCTATTGCACCGCCAAAACGCGCTACAGCCAGAAAGAGTGCGATGCCGTCGTCACACCGCTGGAAGGAGGCTGCGCGCACGTCGAGCTCCTCACGCCCCAGCGCGCCGTCACGGCAGGACAGGCCGTCGTCTTCTATGATGGCGAAGAGGTCCTCGGCGGCGGCACGATCGAAAAGGCGTTATAAAAGTGAGAAAAGGCTCCGCGAAAGCGGAGCCTTTTGGCATATTATCGTTCGCTGACATGCGCCTCGCTGCCGAAGATCATGTCGTCCACATCGCCATGACGGATGTTGTCTTTTTCCTTCATTGTACCATTCCTTTCAGCTTTTCTCTCACCCGGCTATTATATGCGCGAGCAAACGAAAAGTTGTACGAAAAAGGGCAATGGGAATAAAAGGCGTCACAGACTTTCACGTCCGCAGACGCGAAATAAATTTAAATTTGTTTTTTCTGACGATATGTGCGTCAGAAAAAACGCCCCTCAGCCCGCAAACGTGCGCGCCTTCGGCGCGTGCGCTGCCGCGGGCTGTAATCCCCCTCAAAAAAGCGGCTCTGCCGCTTTTTTGAAGTTAATAGCGATGGTTTAGGATCTCCACCACGTCCGCCAGCGCGCCGTCCTTGCAGTGGCAGACGATGTGCGCACCCCATTCCTTGACCTCGGGGATGGCGTTTTCGGGCGCGAAGCCGATCTCGGAGACCTCGAGCATCGGAATGTCGTTGTTGTGGTCGCCGATGCAGTAGATGTCCTTGCGCGCAACGCCGAGAAGCTTGGCAAGCTTTAAGATCATGCCGCCCTTCGTCGCGCCGCGGCGCGTCAGCTCAAGCAGGTGATCGCTCGAAAAGATGAGCTCGTAGCGTTTTCCCCACTCCTGAGAGACGATGAAGTCGCGCACCTGCTCCAGAAGCGGCTTTTCCTCTTCAAAGAGCAGCTTGATGATCGGCAGATCCACCTCGCGGAAGTCCTTGACCTCCTCGGTCTTCGCGCGCGTCAGGTGCTCGTGGTTGCGCGTGTAGTCGTTCGGGTGCAGGACGTGGATGCGGCGGTCATCGTGGTAGATCTCGAAGCACAGGCCGGGGAAGCGCGCGAGCAGCGCGTCGACGTGATCGTAGATGTCCGCGTCTAAAAACGCGGTCTCCACATAGCAGTCCTTGTTGAAGTCATAGATGGCCGCGCCGTTGGCGATGACGCAGGGGGCGTTGCAGGGCAGGTCCTTGGCGTAGCGGGCAAAGGCGGGCAGCGCGCGGCCGGTGGAGATCGAAAAATAGCCGCCGTTTTGAATGAAATACTCAACTGCCTCGCGGTTGCGCGCGCTCATCGGCGGGATGTCCTCACCGCGCTCGAGCGCGCCCTGCGTGTAGACGAGCGTGTTGTCAAAGTCGCTGGCGAGCAGCACCTTGTTGAATTTCAGCATGATGGATCCTCTCTTCTTTTCTCGTTGTTTTTCGACGAAAGTATACCACGACGCAAAGAAAAAGAAAAGAGCGCGGGAAAACCTTCACACAAAATGAAGAAATCGGACACAGGGAGATGCCTGTGTCCGATTTTCTTTTTTACGCTTCGCTCTTCGGCACGAGGGCTTCGCCGCCCTGACCGCCACTTCTGCGGCGGCCTCTGCCGCCGCGGTGGCTGCGGCGGCGCGACTTGTTCTCGCCGCCCTCAATCGCGCCCTCGGCTTTCGGCGGGCGGGGCGGACGCGGGGCTTTCGGCGCGTCGGGAGTTTCACTGTTCGGCTTGCTCTGGCGCGGGGCACGGCGCTCGCCGTTCTTGTCGGGATTGCGGGGCGGACGTTCGCTGCTCGGCTTATCGCCGCGTGCGGGGCGTTCGCTTCGCTTTTCGGCGGGCTTGTCGCCACCCTTTTGGGGCGTGTTTTCACTCTTCGGCGCGGCGGACTTCTCGCCGCCTTCACCGCTGCCCTTGCCGCGGCCTCTGCCGCCGCGATGCCCGCGGCCGCCGCGGCGGGAACGGCGCTTTTCCTTCTCCTCCTCGTCAGCGGCGGGGGCGTCCGCTTTTGCGACGGGGGCCGTCCACTGTTCGGGCGGCACGATGGGCTTGGCAGACGAGAAGAAGTTCAGCGTTAGCTGCGGCTCCTCCGGCGGTTCCTGATAGCGCTCGGGAAGCGTCGTGGGGAGCTCGATGCCGTCGCGCGAGCCTTTACCGTTGCGCAGCACATGAATTTCGCAGGTGCGGTAGCGCTTGGGGCTCTCGTTCTGCCCGTCGAGGCGCACGAGCACCTGCTCGCGCAGAATGTCGACCGAGCTCACGTTGCCGAGGCCGTCGGGCGTTGCGACAAATGAATCCTGCTTCGGGCAGCGGCGCACCGCGTCCTCGTAGGCGTTCTGCTCGTATTTGAGGCAGCACATGAGCCTGCCGCACGTGCCGGAGATCTTCGTCGGGTTCAGGCTCAGATTCTGCGTCTTGGCCATCTTGATCGAAACAGGGACGAAATCGTCCAAAAACTGCGAGCAGCAGAAAGGCCGGCCGCAGATGCCGAGGCCGCCGAGCATCTTCGCCTCGTCGCGTACGCCAATCTGCCGCAGCTCGATGCGGGCACGGAACACACCGGCTAAGTCGCGCACGAGCTCGCGGAAGTCCACGCGCCCATCGGACGTGAAGAAAAAGATGATCTTGCTGCCGTCGAAGTTGCTCTCCACGCGCACGAGCTTCATGTCAAGCCCGCGCTCGGCGATCTTCTTCTGGCAGACCTCGAAGGCGTTCTTTTCGCGCGTTTTGTTGTAGGCGTAGGTGCGGTCATCGTTCTCCGTCGCCACGCGCACGAGCGGGCGCAGCGGTTGGACGACGGAATCGTCCTCCACCTCATGGTTGCCCGAGACGCACTGGGCGTACTCGAGCCCCTGCGCGGTCTCGACGATGACGAACTGGTTGGGTTCGACCGCGATGCCGTGCGGGTCAAAATAATATTCCTTGCATCCGCCGCGGAAGCGGACTCCGATCACTTCTGTCAAAGGGTTTCCTCCAATTCAACGGCGAAGCCGCCCAGCGTGGGCCCGACGCCGACGTTATAGGTGCATTTATTGCGGTAGTCCTGCAATAAATCTATTGTGCCGAGTAATTTGGCTTTTGTCAAGCGCGAAGCCAGCGACCGCGCGATGTGAAGATCCCTCTCCGGTACGCTCACGCCGTACTGCCCCAGCAGGGCGGACGAGAGCAGAAGCCGCGTCCCCTCGAAAAGCGAGGACAGGTCGTCGCGCGTGACTTTCTGCGTTTCGAGCTTTGCGAGGAATGCCGCGCGGGACGCGCGCGACCCCTCGGCGATGAGCCGCGCGAGCTCGAGCGCGAGCTCGTCAGGCGCGCCGCCCTCTTCGACGGTGGGGGAGAGCTTGACCTCCACGCAGCGCGAGCGGATGGTCTGGAGCAGAACCGCCGGATTTTCCGCGCAGAAGAAGAACGCTGCGTAAGCGGGCCCCTCCTCCACGAGCTTCAAAAGCACGTTCTGGTCCTTTTCCGTCAGGATGGTGCAGTCCTCGAAAATGTAGACCTTGCGCACGCCCTCGTTCGGACGGATGAACGCGTCGGCGCGCATCGCGCGCACCGTGTCGATCGAGAGCTCCTTGTGCTCTGCGTCGCGCACGAACGTGACGTCGGGGTGGATGTCCTGCATCACCTTGCGGCAGGCCGGGCAGGCGAGGCAGGGCTTGCTTTCCGCTGTGCACTCCATCGCCGCGGCGGCATAGCGCGCAGCGCTCACGCGGTCGCCGCTGCCGCTGAAAATGAGTGCGTGCGACAGTGCGCCGCGCTTTGCCGCGGCGCGAAGACGCGCCGCCGTATCGGTTTTTGCAAAATCCAAAAGCTCCATTGCCCGCTCCATGCTCTGTACTCTGCGCGCATTTCCAGCGCAAATTTAAAAGTAGTATATCGCAAAAGTGCGGCGCTTGCAAGAAAATCCGCGCCCCGCGACGGAAAAACAGAACGATTTTGCGCCAAATTGCGTTTTGCGGGAGAAAAAATGCGGAAAGTCGACAAAAATTTCACAACTTGTTATTGAAAGTCGGGGATTTTCTGTCTATAATAATATGGCTTGATAATGATCACACAGCGATACATTTTTAATGGAGGAAAACCAATGAGCAAAAAGTATGTCTACCTGTTCTCGGAAGGCAACGCTACCATGCGTGAGCTTCTGGGCGGCAAGGGCGCGAACCTGGCCGAGATGACCAACATCGGTCTGCCCGTGCCCCAGGGCTTCACCATCACGACCGAAGCCTGCACCCAGTATTACGAGGACGGCCGCAAGATCAACGACGAGATCATGGCAGAGATCATGGAATACGTCGCGAAGATGGAAGAGATGAACGGCAAGAAGTTCGGCGATCTGAAGAACCCCCTGCTCGTCTCCGTCCGTTCCGGCGCGCGCGCTTCCATGCCCGGCATGATGGATACCATCCTGAACCTCGGTCTCAACGACGACGTCGTCGCCGCCATGATCGCGGGCAACCCCGACCCCAACTTCGAGCGTTTCGTTTACGACTCCTATCGCCGCTTCATCCAGATGTTCTCCGACGTCGTTATGGAAGTTGGCAAGAAGTACTTTGAGCAGCTCATCGACGCGATGAAGGAAAAGCGCGGCGTCAAGCTCGACATCGAGCTTACCGCAGCCGACCTCAAGGAACTCGCCGAGCAGTTCAAGGCTGAGTACAAGCAGCAGATCGGCGAGGACTTCCCCTCCGACCCCAAGACCCAGCTGTACGAAGCCATTCGCGCCGTGTTCCGCTCCTGGGACAACCCGCGCGCGAACGTCTATCGCCGCGACAACGACATCCCCTATTCCTGGGGCACTGCCGTCAACGTCATGCCGATGGTCTTCGGCAACCTGAACGACAACTCCGGTACCGGCGTTGCCTTCACCCGTGACCCTGCCACCGGCGAGAAGAAGCTCATGGGCGAGTTCCTGACCAACGCTCAGGGCGAGGACGTCGTCGCCGGCGTCCGCACCCCGATGCCCATCTCCCAGATGGAAGAGAAGTTCCCCCAGGCTTACGCCGACTTCGTCAAGGTCTGCGACCTGCTCGAGGATCACTACCGCGACATGCAGGACATGGAGTTCACCGTCGAGAACGGCAAGCTCTATATGCTCCAGTGCCGCAGCGGTAAGCGCACCGCGCAGGCTGCTCTCAAGATCGCCTGCGACCTCGTGGACGAGGGCATGATCGACGAGAAGAAGGCCGTCTCCATGATCGACCCGCGCAACCTCGACACCCTGCTCCATCCCCAGTTCGATGCGGCTGTCCTCAAGAAGGCTCCCGCCATCGCCAAGGCTCTGCCCGCCTCCCCCGGCGCCGCCTGCGGCAAGATCGTCTTCTCCGCTGAGGATGCCAAAGAGTGGAAGGAGCGCGGCGAGAAGGTCGTTCTCGTCCGTCTCGAGACCTCTCCGGAGGATATCGAGGGCATGAAGGCCTCCCAGGGCATCCTGACCGTCCGCGGCGGTATGACCTCCCACGCGGCTGTCGTCGCGCGCGGCATGGGCAAGTGCTGCGTCTCCGGATGCGGCGAGATCAACATGGACGAGGAGAACAAGAAGTTCGAGCTCGCCGGCAAGACCTATCACGAGGGCGACTTCATCTCCATCGATGGTTCCACCGGTAACATCTACGACGGCATCATCCCCACGGTCGACGCCACCATCGGCGGCGAGTTCGGCCGCGTCATGGCTTGGGCCGACAAGTATCGCCGCCTGGGCGTCCGCACGAACGCCGATAACCCGCACGACACCGAGCAGGCCGTGAAGTTCGGCGCTGAGGGCATCGGCCTCTGCCGCACCGAGCACATGTTCTTCGAGGCTGACCGTATTCCCGCCATCCGCGAGATGATCTGCTCCGACACCGTCGAGCAGCGCGAGAAGGCGCTCGCTAAGCTCGAGCCGATGCAGCAGGGCGACTTTGAAGCCATGTATATCGCGCTCGAGGGCCGTCCGATGACCGTTCGTTTCCTCGATCCCCCGCTGCACGAGTTCGTTCCCACCGAGGAAGCTGACATCGAGCAGCTCGCCAAGGACATGGGCAAGAGCGTTCAGGACATCAAGAACATCATCGCCTCCCTGCACGAGTTCAACCCCATGATGGGCCACCGCGGCTGCCGTCTGGCCGTTACGTTCCCCGAGATCGCTGCCATGCAGACCCGTGCGGTCATCAAGGCTGCGCTGAACGTCAACGCCGCACATCCCGACTGGAACATCATCCCCGAGATCATGATCCCGCTCGTCGGCGAGGTCAAGGAGCTCAAGTACGTCAAGGACGTCGTCGTCGAGGTCGCTGACAAGCTGATCGCCGAGGCCGGCAGCTCTATGAAGTACAAGGTCGGCACCATGATCGAGATCCCGCGCGCCGCTCTGACCGCGGACGAGATCGCCAAGGAAGCGGACTTCTTCTCCTTCGGCACGAACGACTTGACCCAGATGACCTTCGGCTTCAGCCGTGACGATGCCGGCAAGTTCCTCGGCGCGTACTACGACAAGAAGATCTACGAGAGCGATCCGTTCGCCCGTCTCGATCAGACCGGCGTCGGCAAGCTCGTCTCCATGGCCGCCAAGATGGGCCGCGAGACCAACCCGCACATCCACCTCGGCATCTGCGGCGAGCACGGCGGCGATCCCACGTCCGTCGAGTTCTGCCACAAGGTCGGCCTGGACTATGTCTCCTGCAGCCCGTTCCGTGTCCCCATCGCCCGCCTCGCCGCCGCGCAGGCTGCCATCAAGGAAGGCTAAGCGGAATTTCCGGCAAGAAAGAAATCCGATACAAATGCACCCCCGATTCTCATGAATCGGGGGTGCGTTCTATGTAACACCTGTTGAATCATTTGCAGACCGCATGGGCCGAACACGGATGACAAATGTGCTCTTTCTGAAATTATTCCATGTAGAACTTGCAATTTTAAGTAAGATGTAATATCATATAAAAATATAGACAAAAGATGCGCAGGATGCTGGTTTTAGAGGCCGTCCTGTATATCTAAATTGATTAGGAGGCACATCCATGAACTACAGTGCGCTGATCCAAAACAGAAAATCTGTCCGCGAGTTTGCGGATAAGAAGGTGTCCGCTGCTGCGCTTGCGGAAATTGAAGCTTATTATCAGAAGTCCTGCCAGCGTCTGGTCCCTGAGCTGGAGACAAAGCTGTGCGTTTTCGGTCAGGAAGCCCGGGAGGCCCTGGAGGGCGCCGCTGGTTATGAGAGTTTCCTGATTGGCGCACCCAACTATCTGGTCCTGCTGTCCGCCAAGGGCGAACTGGCAGGTGAGAACGCCGGCTACATGATGGAGGACCTAGTCCTGAAGCTGACCGACATGGATCTGGGCTGCTGCTGGCTCACTTTCACCGACAGTGAGAAGGTTAAGGATTCCCTGAAAATCGACTCCGCCTTGGATGTGGCTGCCATCGTGGCTTTCGGCCAGGGCGTCAAGACCACCAAGCGCCTGCGCGTGAACATTTTGAGCATGTCCAATGTGGATGTCAGCGCTAAGCGTCAGTACTTCGCCCCCAAGCACGGTCTCCACGACATGGTGTTCATGGATACCTGGGGCAACACTCAGGGCGTTGACGAGTACATCGGCTTCTATGACGACATGCTGTGGGAGGCTCTTTACGCGGCGACCCTGTCTCCCAGCTATCTGAACAGACAGCCCTATGGCTTCATCATCCATGAGGGCCAGATCACTCTGGTGAAGGCGCCGGACAGCTACACTGACGAGATCGATGCCAAGCTGGGCCTGGGCATCGTGCTGCTGCACTTCTCCAGCACCGCTTCTCAGTGGGCCGGAAAGATCAAATGGAGTTTCGGCGCGGATGCCGCAAAGCTCCAGCTTCCGGAGGGCTATGAGGCTGTTGCGTCCTGCAAGCTGTAACAGACCCCGCAATGCAACAAAGAGGCCCTGGAGAGGATTTTGCCCTCCAGGGCTTTTCTGCTCCCGTGTACCCGAAGCCAAAACAAATGAACAGAAATTCAGAAGGAGCTACCCATGATTTCTCAGGAGATTCATTACGCCGGTGTCAATGACCACGCCATCGACCTGTTTGAGAGCCAGTACCGCGTTCCCAACGGTATGGCCTACAATTCCTATGTGATCACCGATGAAAAAAACGCCGTCATCGACTCGGTGGATGCCCATTTTACCCAGGCGTGGCTGGACAACATTCGGGGTGTGCTGGAGGGGAAGGCCCCCGATTATATCGTCGTTCAGCACATGGAGCCGGATCACTCCGGCAGCCTGCTCCGGTTCCTGGAGACCTATCCCACCGCGCAGGTAGTGGCTTCCTCCAAGGCTTTTGCGATGATCAAGAATTTCTTCCATACGGACCTTGCGGAGCGGCAAATAACTGTGGGAGAGGGCGATACCCTGTCCCTCGGCCGGCACACCCTGCGCTTTATCACTGCCCCTATGGTTCACTGGCCCGAGGTCATCATGACTTACGACAGTACGGACAAGGTGCTGTTCTCCGCCGACGCCTTCGGAAAGTTCGGCGCTCAGGACGCGGCAGAGGATTGGGATGACGAGGCCCGGCGCTATTACATCGGCATTGTCGGCAAATACGGCGGACAGGTGCAGACGGTTCTGAAAAAGGCAGCGGCGCTGGATATCCAGACCATCTGCCCGCTGCACGGACCGGTACTGAGCGAAAATCTGGGCCATTATGTGGACCTCTACAACAAGTGGTCCTCTTATACCCCGGAGGAGGATGGCATTCTCATCGCCTACACCTCTGTCTACGGGAATACCAAAAAAGCCGTGGAACAGCTTGCGGAGACGTTGAAGACCGCCGGACAGACAGTGGTCGTCCGGGACCTGGCCCGCAGCGATATGTCTGAAGCGGTGGCTGACGCCTTCCGGTACAGCCGGCTGGTTCTGGCAACCACCACTTACAACAATGATATTTTCCCGTTTATGCGGGAGTTCATTGAACACCTGACTGCCCGGGGCTTCTGTAACCGCACGGTGGGCGTCGTGGAAAATGGCAGCTGGGCGCCCTCTGCCGCCCGGGTCATCAAGGGCCTGCTGGAAAAGAGCAAGAACTTGACCCAGCTGGAGCCGGTGGTGACCCTCCGCTCCGCCTTGAGCGAGGAGAGTGCCAAGCAGCTGAAACAGCTGGCAAAGGCGCTGTGCGGCGAGAGCTGTGCGGCCGGGGACGCGTCCTGCGGCAAAAAGAAGTTTGTCTGCAAGATCTGCGGCTATGTGTATGAGGGCGACGCCCTTCCGGCAGATTTTATCTGCCCTATCTGCAAACGCGGAGCCGAAGATTTTGAAGAGAGCAAGTGAAACAGGAGGAAATCATCATGAGCGATACCAAGTTTTACATCTGTGAGCATTGTGGAAACATCGTCGGCAAGATTCACGACGCAGGTGTTCCTCTGATGTGCTGCGGCCAGAAAATGAAGGAACTGGTCCCTGGCACTGTGGAGGCCAGCACGGAAAAGCATATCCCTGTGGCCGCTGTGGAGGGCAATCTTGTCAAAGTTTCCGTGGGTGCTGTCGAGCATCCGATGACCGAAGAGCACCTCATCCAGTGGGTCTATCTGCAGACCACTTCCGGCGGTCAGCGCAAGGTTCTGACTCCCGGTGCGGCTCCTACGGTTTCTTTTTCTCTGACCGATGATGACAAGCCTGTGGCGGTCTATGCCTACTGCAACCTCCACGGCCTTTGGATGGCAGAGATCTGAAACAACGTTTCATGATTCAGTAAAATTCCACATTTTAAATTTAAAGGAGTGTTTTGTTATGAAGTATGTATGCGATTTGTGCGGCTGGGTTTACGATGAGGCTGTCGGCGATCCCGATCACGGCATTGCCCCCGGCACCAAGTTTGCCGATCTGCCCGAAGATTTTGAGTGTCCCCTGTGCGGCGCCGGCAAGGACCAGTTCTCTGCCGAGTAAATTGCCGGGAAGCGGTGAAATCCCTGGTACATCAGAAAATGGCTCTGCTTTTGACTATCAGGTAAAGCGGCTCTGGAATCCAGTTGATTTCCTCGCAATATCCATAGCCGCTCAGGCTGCGATCAAGGACATGCAGTAAGCAAATCGCTTTCGGCATAGGCTTTTATTGAATCAAACAAGCGCCCAGCCATTCGGCTGGGCGCTTGTACTTTGTAAAAAGATGTGGTAGGATGTGGACCAATCAGATGTTGGATGGGAAAGGGGAGAGTGCATGGAGATCAGACCCTTGGACAGGGAGATATATGCGGGCAAAACATTTACGGCTTGCTACCGCACGAATGGCTATTATGAGATCCGCCCGTCCGAGACGGGCTTTCAGATGGACTATGTGCCCTTTGCGGAGCCGACTGAGAGATCGTTCGACGATGTATTCTTCGGCGAATGGCTCGAAGACCCGATCGCCTTCGGCGCGTTCGAGGGCGAAAAACTGATCGGATATGTCGAGGGCTCGATGGAGGGCTGGAATAACCGCTTCCGCATCAGCAACATCTGCGTGCTGGACTTTTCCGAGCGCAGCAGGGGCGTCGGCACGGCACTGATGAAGCCCATAGAGCGAGCAGCGGAGGACGCCGGGGCGCGCATGCTGATTTTAGAGACGCAGTCGTGCAATGAAAACGCCATCGCGTTTTATAAAAAGAACGGTTTCGAAATCGTCGGTTTCGACCTGTACGCCTACTCCAACGACGATCCTGAGCGGCACGAGGTGCGGATCGAAATGGGGAAGAAGCTGCACTGAGCGCCGGTTTTGCATCTTAAAAGCATTTTTCAAAGGAGAACACAGCCATGCTGTTACTGCTTCAGATCATTTTATGTTGTCTTCTGTATCTCGCGCTGGTCAAATGCGCGGTGCGAGACAGCGGGCGCAACTGCCTCTATTTTTACCCGGACGCGTATCTCGACGAGGCGCAGAAGCGCGGCATCGCCGACAAGACTGAGGAGCTGCGCAAGGGCAAGCGCTTTATGACGTTCTTCTGCCTTGTAATCTTCGTCGTGCTGATCGCGGTCATCGCCGGATGGAACGGCGTGAAGGACTTCCATACCGCCTGCTTTGAAGCCTACCTTTTCCTCGTGGTGATGAACTGGTTCGACGGCCTCGTCATCGACCTGCTGTGGGTCGGCCACAGCAAGATCTGGCGTATCGAGGGCATGGAGAGCGTTCCCTACGTGAAGCCGTGGCGGACGGTCGTCATCAAGCGAAGCGCGGCCATGATGCTGTACCTGCTTGTCGCGGCCGCGGTCGGCGGGATTGTCGTGCTGATCGGCAAAATCTGAACACCGGAAGAAAAAGGTTCCCAAGCCATTGGCTTGGGAACCTTTTTCGCATCGCCGCGCGATGCAGAGGATCAAAGGAGAGGTTCATAAAGAAGTTTGGAAGAGATCGTTTCAGATACGGCTGCGGATCTCCGCACCCATGGCCTTGCAGCCGACGAGTTGGCAGTTTTCCTGCATGATGTCGCCGCAGCGGAAGCCCGAGCGCAGCGTTTTATCCACCGCGCGCTCGATGGCGTTGGCCTCGGCGGCCATGTCGAAGCTGTAGCGCAGCATCATCGCGGCGGCCAGGATCGTGCCGATGGGGTTCGCCTTGTCCTGCCCCGCGATGTCGGGCGCGGAGCCGTGGATGGGCTCGTAGAGCCCGTTCGTGCCGTCGCCCATGCTGGAGGACGGGATCATGCCGATCGAGCCAGTGATCTGACTCGCCTCGTCGGAGAGAATGTCGCCAAAGAGGTTTTCGGTCACGATGACGTCGAACTGGCTCGGGTCGCGCACGAGCTGCATCGCCGCGTTGTCGACATACATGTGGCGAAGCTCGACGTCGGGATAGTCTTTTGCGACCTCCGTGACCGTTTTGCGCCAGAGGCGCGAGGTGTCGAGCACGTTGGCCTTGTCGATGGAGGTGACGCGCTTGCGGCGCTTGCGCGCGGTCTCGAACGCGACGCGCGCGACACGCTTGATCTCGTGCTCAGAGTAGGCCATGATGTCGGTGGCCTTCTGCTCGCCGTTCGCCTCTTCCGTGCGGTGCTCGCCGAAGTACACGCCGCCGATGAGTTCGCGCACGACGATGAAGTCGATGCCGTTTGCCGCGATGTCGGCGCGCAGCGGGCAGGCGGCGGAGAGCTCGGAGAACATCTTGGCGGGGCGCACATTTGTATAGAGACCCATGCCCTCGCGCAGCTTGAGCAGACCGCGCTCGGGACGGTTGGCGGCGGGCTGATTGTCCCACTTCGGGCCGCCGACCGCACCGAGCAGCACGCTGTCCGCGTTGCGGCAGGTCGCTAAACTCGAATCCGGCAGCGGCACGCCGAATTTATCGATGGCGTTGCCGCCCATCGGCGCGTCGACGTAGGTGAAGGTGTGGCCAAACTTCGCGGCCACGGCGTCTAAAATGCCCATGGCCTCGGTGACGATCTCGGGGCCGATGCCGTCGCCCTTGATGATGGCAATGGTCTTGTTCATTTCGCCGCCTCCTTTGCCTTGAGCGAGGCCATCAGGCCGCCGCGCGCGATCATGTCCTTGATAAACGGCGGGAAGGGCTCGGCCTGATACGTTGTGCCCTTTGTCACGTCTGTGATGACGCCGGTGTCGAAGTCGACCGTCACCTCGTCGCCGTTTTCGATCTCCGCGCTCGCGGCGGGACACTCCAAAATGGCGAGGCCGATGTTGATAGCGTTGCGGTAGAAGATGCGGGCGAAATTCGCCGCGATGACGCAGGAGATGCCGCTCGCCTTGATGGCGACGGGCGCGTGCTCGCGCGACGAGCCGCAGCCGAAGTTTACGCCCGCAACCATGATGTCGCCGTCTTTGACGCGGTGGATGAAGTCCTTGTCGATGTCCTCCATGCAGTGGGAGGCGAGCTCCTTGTGGCTCTGGGTGTTCAGATAGCGCGCGGGGATGATGACGTCCGTATCGACGTGATCCCCATACTTATGGACAATGCCGTGTGCATTCATTTGTTCATGACCTCCTCCGGATGAGAAATGTGGCCGGTAATACCAGACGCCGCGGCGACCGCCGGGGAGGCGAGGTAGACCTCGCTGTCGACGTGGCCCATGCGGCCGACAAAGTTGCGGTTGGTGGTGGAAACGCAGCGCTCGCCGGCGGCGAGGATGCCCATGTAGCCGCCGAGGCACGGCCCGCACGTGGGCGTGGAGACGATGCAGCCTGCGTCGAGGAAAATGTCGGTGTAGCCCTCGTGCATGCAGGCGCGGTAGACTGCCTGCGTGGCGGGGATGACGATGCCGCGGACGTTCGGGGCCAGGTGATGGCCCTTCAGGATCGCGGCGGCAGCGGCCATGTCGGGGAGCTGGCCGTTCGTGCACGAGCCGATGACGATCTGGTCGATGGCGATGTCGCTGCCCTCGTGCGCGCTGTGCGCATTTTCGGGCAGGTGCGGCCAGGCGACCGTGCAGTCGACTTTGCCGAGGTCAATGTCGATAACGCGCTCATATTCTGCGTCGGGATCGGCCTCGAACGCTGTCCAGGGGCGGCCCACGCGGCCCTCAACATAGGCGCGCGTCACGTCGTCGACGGGGAAGATGCCGTTTTTGCCGCCCGCCTCGATGGCCATGTTGCAGATCGTCAGGCGGTCATAGATCGTGAGGTTCTTGACGCCCTCGCCTGCAAATTCAATGGACTGGTAGCGCGCGCCGTCCACACCGATCATGCCGATGAGCGTCAGGATGACATCCTTGCCGGAGACGAACGGACAGAGCTTGCCGGTGAGATTCACCTTGATGGCGGACGGGACCTTGAACCACGTCTCGCCCGCGGCCATGGCCGCACCCATGTCGGTCGAGCCGACGCCGGTGGAGAACGCGCCGAGCGCGCCGTAGGTGCAGGTGTGCGAGTCCGCACCGATGACGGCCTCGCCCGGGGCGACGAGTCCCTGCTCGGGCAGCAGCGCGTGCTCGATGCCCATCGTGCCGACATCGTAGAAGTGGTCGATGTCGAAGCGGCGGGCAAAGGTGCGGCACTGCTTGCACTGCGTGGCGGACTTGATGTCCTTGTTCGGTGCGAAGTGGTCCATCACCATCGCGATGCGGCTCTTGTCGAAGACCTTTTCAAAGCCCGCGGACTCAAACTCGTTGATGGCCACGGGGGTCGTGATGTCGTTGCCGAGGACGAGGTCGAGCTTTGCCTGGATGAGCTGGCCCGCGCGCACGCTCTCAAGTCCTGCGTGCTTGGCGAGAATTTTCTGCGTCATTGTCATGCCCATGTCGCGTTTCTCCTTTCAGTTGCCGGATTCCATAATCTTGTTGATGCCGTTGACGTAGGCGCGGATCGACGATTCGATGATATCGGTCGAGAGGCCCGAGCCGGTGTACGAGCGCCCGTCGGGGCCGGAGACCTTGACCACGGCCTCGCCGATGGCGTCCTCGCCGTCCGTGACGGCGTTCAGGCTGAAGCTCTCGAGCTTCACGTCCATTTGGAGCATGCGGTTGATGGCCTTGAACGAGGCGTCCAGCGGGCCTGTGCCGATGGCGACATCTTCGACCTGCTCGTCGCCGCGCTGGAGCTTGATGCACGAGATGTTCGGCACGCCGTGGCCCGTGTTGACCACATGACTCACGAGCTGGCAGCTGCCCTGCACCGCGGCCTGGCGGTGGAGCACGAGCGCCTCAATGTCGCTGCTCGTGATGTTCTTTTTCTTGTCGGCGAGATCCTTGAAGCGGGTGAACACACTTTCAAGCTCCTCGTCGCTCAATTCGTAGCCCATGGATTCGAGCTTTTCACGCAGCGCGTGCTTGCCGGAGTGCTTGCCGAGCACCATCGTGTTCTGCGGGATGCCGACGTCGGTGGAGTTCATGATCTCGTATGTTCTTGCATTGGCAATGACGCCGTGCTGATGGATGCCCGACTCGTGCGCGAAGGCGTTCGCGCCGACGATGGCCTTGCTCGGCGGGATGGGCACGCCCGTGATGTTGCTCAGCAGCTTGCTCGAGCGGTAGATCTGCTTGGTGTTCACGCCGGTCTCGGCGTCGTAGAAGTCCTTTCTCGTGCGCAGCGCCATGACGATCTCTTCAAGGCTCGCGTTGCCCGCGCGCTCGCCGATGCCGTTGACCGTGCATTCGACCTGCGTCGCGCCCGCGCGGACGCATTCGAGCGAATTCGCCACCGCCATGCCGAGGTCGTTGTGGCAGTGGACGGAGATGTCGACGTGCTCGACGCCCTCGATGTTTTCACGCAGGTAGGTGATGAGGTTATACATCTCCTGCGGCGTGGAGTAGCCGACGGTGTCGGGCACATTCAGTGTCGTCGCGCCCGCGGCGACGGCAGTGGAGTAGCAATGGGCCAGAAATGCCCAGTCGGAGCGGGAGGCGTCCTCGGCGGAAAACTCGATGTCATCGCAATAGCTCTTGGCGTAGGCGACCATCTCGCGGATGCGGTCGATGACCTGCTCGCGCGTCATCTTGAGCTTGTACTCCATGTGGATGTCGCTCGTCGCAAGGAAGACATGGATGCGGGGGTGGTTGGCCTCCTTCACGGCGTCCCACGCCGCGTCGATATCGCCCTTGGCGCAGCGCGCGAGCGAGGCGAGCGTGCAGTTCGTCACCGCGGCGGCGATGGCCTGCACGCTCTTGTGGTCCATGGGAGACGCGATGGCGAAGCCCGCCTCGATCACGTCGACGCCCAGCTTTTCAAGCTGGCGGGCCATTTCGATTTTTTCCGTCAGATTCATGCTGCAGCCGGGGGACTGCTCGCCGTCTCTCAGGGTCGTGTCAAAAATTTTAATGCGTTTCATGGGGTGTTCCTCCTGCTCTTTTTTCTCTCGCATAGCAACAAAAAAAGCCTCCGTCTCTTCCCTTGAAGAGACGAAAGCTCAAAACTTCCGCGGTACCACTCTTGTTGGCATAAAATATGCCCGCTTTCTGCATCGGCTTAAAATCAAGCGAATGCGCCTCGTTGGTAACGGTGAGGAGATCCGGCTGCGCCTAAACGAAAATCGTCTCAGCGGAGCTACTCAGGGGCCAGTGACATCATCCCGCTCTGCATTGCCTCGCAGCGACCGGCAACTCTCTGAAGCGTCTGTAGGACGAATTTTTCCCCGTCACGGTATTTGTGAACTATGAGATTTAATGATGCCACTATAATCGCCCGCCCCCGCTTTGTCAAGCAGGGAAAAAGAAATTTGCACTTTTGACAAAAAACCGCGCGGCGGAAAAACATATTTTGCGCACGTTGAACGGAGAAAAAGGCGGGAGAGCAAAAGAAAAGGGAACGCGCAAGCGTTCCCTTTTTTGCCAAAATTTCTTACCTGCCGCCGAAGATCAGGCTGCCGAGCCCCGTGGAGGTCAAAAACAGAATGAGCATGACAACGGGCACGACATACTTCATCATCACGCTGTAGAGCTTGGCGCGGCCGAAGTGTTCGCCGTTTTTCTCGACCTCGGCAATAATCCATTTCGGACCCACGACCCAGCCGACCAAAATGCTCGTGAGCAGGCTGATAAACGGCATCAGGAAGCTGTTGCTGATGTAGTCCATCACGTCGAGCAGCTGCGCGGCCGAGCCGTTGGGCAGCGGAAGCTCGAAGTAGAGCGCGTTGTAGCCAAGGCAGATGAGCACGGCGGTGACGAGCGAGTAGACGCCCACGGCGGCGCACATCTCCCTGCGCGACTTGTGGAAAATCTCCATGCAGTTGGCGACGAGCGTCTCCATGACGGACACGCAGCTCGTCAGCGCGGCGAAGCCGAGCGCGAGGAAGAACACCGCGCCGATGACGCGGCCCACGCCGCCCATCGCGGCGAAGACCTTCGGCAGGCTGATGAACGTCAGGCTCGGGCCGCTGGCCATGCCGTCGGTGCCGAGAAAGACATAGACGGCGGGGATGATCATGAGGCCCGCGAGGAACGCGACGCCCGTGTCGAAAATTTCGATCTGGTTGTTGGCCTTGTTGAGGTCGACGTCGTCCTTGACGTAGCTGCCGTAGGTGATCATGATGCCCATGCTGACACTGAGCGAGAAGAAGAGCTGACTCATCGCGTCGAGCGCGATGTTCAAAAAGCGCTGGACGGTCAGGCACGTGAAGTCGGGCTTAATGTAGACGAGCAATCCTTCAATACCCGTGCGCGTCATGCCGCTCTCGTCGGTGTAAGAGAGCGTGAGCGAGAAGATGGCGATGCCGATGATGAGAAGGAGCAGACCCGGCATGATGTAGCGGGAGTATTTTTCAATGCCCTTTTCAACGCCGCAGTACACGACCCACGCCGTCAGCACCAAAAAGATCAGCATGAAGACGATGGGCGAGACGGGGGAGGTGATGAACGAGGTGAAGAACCCGTCCTGCGCGGCGGCATCGCCGCTTGAGACGAGGTAGAGGGTAAAATACTTCGTGATCCAGCCGCCGATGACGGAGTAATACGTCATGATGAGCGTGGGGACGAGGAAGGTGAGGTAACCCAAAAACTTCCACTTCTTGTTGAGTGTTGCAAAGGCATTGAGGGCGTTCTGCTTCGTGCGGCGGCCAATGGCTACGTCAGTCGTCAGCAGGGTGAAGCCGAATGTCAGCACCAGTACCAGATAGACGAGCAGGAACAGTCCGCCGCCGTCCTTGGCACAGAGATAGGGGAAGCGCCAGATATTGCCGACGCCCACCGCGCTGCCCGCCGCAGCCAGCACAAAGCCGAGCGAACCGCTGAAACTACTGCTTTTTTTCATGTTCGATTCTCTCTTTTCTTTCATGTAAATGGAATGATTAATGCCCCATTATAGCAGAAGAAACCGAATTGGCAAGAGGAAAAGCACTGAAAATGCAGGAATTCTTGCGAAAATGTGAAAAAATATCTCACCAGCGGCTTGCTGATGAGATATTTTATTCATGGCAGGATTAGATTTTGTCATGGCCGGCGGCTTCGTCGGTGAAGACGGCCTCGAATTCCTCAGCGCTCATCGTCTCGTGCGCAAGCAGGAATTCCGCCACGGCGATGAGGTGCTTCTGATCGCGCGAGAGGATGTCCTCGCAGCGCTCGTAGGCAGCGTCGACGATGGACTTGACCTCCTCGTCGATCTGTGCGGCGACCTGCTCGGAATACGGCTTGGCCTGCGCCATCGAGCGGCCGATGAAAATTTCATCGTGGCCGGATTCAAACGAGATCGAGCCAAGCCTGTCGCTCATGCCGTACACCGAGACCATCTTGCGCGCGATCTGCGAGGCGCGCTGGATGTCGTTCGACGCGCCGGTCGAAATGTCGCCGAGCATCAGCTTCTCCGCCACGCGTCCGCCGAGCAGCGAGACGATCTGCTCTTCCATATAGCGCTTGGACTGGTACGAGCGGTCCTCCGTGGGCAGCGAGATCGTCATGCCGCCCGCGCCGCCGCGCGGAACGATCGTGATCTGGTGCACAGGGTCGTGCGTCGGCAGCGCGTGCATCACGATGGCGTGACCGGCCTCGTGATAGGCGGTCAGCTTGCGCTCGTGCTCGCTGACGACGCGGCTCTTCTTCTCGGGACCTGCGATGACCTTGATCTCCGCCTCGGAGAAGTCGGACATCGTGATGAGCTTGCTGCCGCGGCGCGCGGCGAGCAGCGCCGCCTCGTTCGAGAGGTTCTCGAGGTCCGCGCCCGTGAAGCCGGGCGTTCCCTTGGCGACGGTGGAGAGGTCCACATCCTCGGCAAGGGGCTTATTCTTGACGTGGATCTTTAAAATTTCCTCGCGGCCGCGGATGTCGGGAAGCCCCACGTAGACCTGACGGTCGAAGCGGCCCGGGCGCAGCAGCGCGGGGTCGAGGATGTCGGCGCGGTTCGTCGCCGCCATGACGACGACGCCCTGATTCGTACCGAAGCCGTCCATTTCAACGAGCAGCTGGTTGAGCGTCTGCTCGCGCTCGTCGTGGCCGCCGCCGAGGCCCGTGCCGCGCTGACGGCCCACGGCGTCGATCTCGTCGATGAAGATGATCGCGGGGGCGACCTTTTTCGCCTGTTCGAAGAGGTCGCGCACGCGGCTCGCGCCGACGCCGACATACATTTCGACAAAATCAGAGCCGGAGATCGACAAAAACTGCACGCCCGCCTCGCCCGCGACCGCGCGGGCTAGCAGCGTCTTGCCCGTGCCCGGAGGGCCGACAAGCAGCACACCCTTGGGGATGCGCGCGCCGAGGTCGATGAACTTGCCCGGCGCTTTCAAAAAGTCGACGATCTCCTGCAATTCCTCTTTTTCCTCATCCGCACCGGCGACGTCAGAGAACGTCGTGGGGCGCTTGTTGTCTCCGCCGGTCTTGAACGACGCCGTGCCGAACTTCGCCATGCGGTCGCCGCCGCCTCCGCCCGCGGAGCGGACGGAGAGGAAGTACCAGATGGCGAAAATGCCGAGCACCGCTAAAATATAAGGCGCGAACATCGCGACATAGTTGATCGAGTGGTCGGCGGTGAAGTCGTAGTCCTCGATGATGCCGTCGGCCTTCTGCTGCTCGATGAGCTCGCCTAAGTCGTCATAGAAGAGCGTCACGCTGAAAAGGTCCTTTTTGAGCTCCGTTTTGCCGTCGATGGGCTCGCGCAGCTTCATGCGCAGCGTGGTGTCCGTCACCGTGAAGGCCGAGACCTGCTCGGATTCGAACAGCTCGCGTACCTCGGCATACGACGGTTCGGCCTCCACCGGCTTGTTCATAAAGCCGTAGACGCCGACAAGCACCAGCAGCACCAGCAGATACGGCAAAAGATTGGGACGCTTGGTCTGTTGAGTCAATGGGATATCCTCCTTGCACTGCAAAGATAAAAGCCTCGCAGAGTTTCTGCCCGCAAGGGGCACGCGACATCCGTAGAGCAGCAGAGCTGCTAACGGCTGTCCAGACGCCCGCAGGCGTGAAAAAATGTGAGATCGTTATTTCCGACGACAAGTGCGTCGGAAATAACACCGCTCGCTCCGCAAACGTGCGAGCGATAGCGAGTGCGCTGCAGCGGAGTGCAGCCTTCTCAAAAAACAGCGTTTGCTGTTTTTTGAATCAGTTGGCGTAAACCTCGGGCTTGAGCACGCCGATGTACGGCATATTGCGGTACTTCTGGGCGTAGTCGAGGCCGTAGCCGACGACGAATTCGTCGGGCACTTCGAAGCCTGCGAGGTCGGCGGCGATGGGCTTGGTGCGGCGGGCGGGCTTGTCGAGCAGCGTCACGACGGTCACGCTGGAAGCGCCCTTGGTCATAAAGTAATTCTTGAGGAAGTAGAGCGTGTTGCCGGAGTCGAGAATGTCCTCGATGACGACGATATCGCGGCCCGTGATGTCCTGCTGGAGATCGCGCGTGATCTGCACGACGCCGGACGAGGTCGTCGCGTTCTGATAGGACGAGACGGCGATGAATTCAATGTCGCTCTTGAGCTGGCAGGCGCGCACGATGTCGGCCATGAAGATAAAAGAACCCTTCAGCACGCCGAGAAACAGGGGATTTTTGCCCTTGAGGCGCTCGTAGAGCTCGTCGCCCATCTCCTGCACGCGCGTTTTGAGCTGCTCTTCGGAATACAGTACCTTCAGGATGTCCTGATCCATATTGCTCTTAGCCATAGCTTTTTTCTCCACTTTCTTTTTATTCGTATTTGTTGTATCTGATGCGGCATTCCGCCGCAGGTCGCACAAATTGGCGTTATCGGGGGACGACGCGCACGAAGCACGCCATGTTCCCGCCTTTCGGCAGGAAAGTGACGTCCGTCCCCAGCCGCCACACGGCGGCAAGCCGGCCGCCCACATAAAGGGCGGGGAGCGCGTCGCGCTCGGTGAGGGAGAGCTTTCGGTCGACGCACAGCCGCTTGACGCTGCGCGCGCCGTTCGCGCCTTGTAGCATTAAGCGCGCGTTCAGGTCGCACGGGGCGACGGTGATGATCTCACCGTCTTCCGGCACGCGGAGCGAAATGCCCTCGCCGTCGGGCTTATGCAGCAGCGTCAGCTCGAAATTGCCCCATGGGAGGGGAACGTTTTCCACAAGCGCCGCCTTTGGCAGCGCGGCGGGGGAGAACGCCATCGTCAGCGCGCCGTCCGCGATGCGGACAAGCGCGCCCTGCGGCAGCGTATAGCGCCGCTCGGCGCTGCCGCCTCTCTGCGCAAGGGCGCAGATCGCGTCGAGCTGCTTGCGCCCGATGTCCTTGCGCCCGAGGCCGAGCGCGTCGGCCAAGTGCAGCAGGATACGTGGCTGCACGACTTCATCGGCGGCAAGAAAGCAGTCCAGCGACAGCGAAATACCACCGTCCTGCGCTTTTGCATGGGAAAGTGCGGCTTCCGCCGCCTGCTCAAGCGCATCGTCGAGCGCAGTCAATGAACGCGCCGTTGTGGCGATATGCTGAGGCGCGCGGGGATTGAGCTCCCTGAGCCGCGGCAGAATTTCAAGCCGCAGGTAGTTCCGTGCGGCGGCGTGCGGGTCCGCGTTCGTGTGATCCTCGACATGCGGGATGTTGTGAGCGCGCGCATAGGTGACGAGCTCTTCTCGCGTCTGCTCCAAAAACGGGCGGACAATGTCGCCCTGCTTGGGCCGCATACCACACAGGCCGCGCAGATCCGCCCCGCGGACGAAGTTTAAGAGCACCGTTTCCGCGTTGTCGTCCGCATGGTGTGCCAGCGCGATCTGGGCGCCGAGCATTTGCGCTGTTTCACGGAGAAAGGCGTAGCGCAGGTCGCGCGCCGCTTCTTCTTCCGATTTGCCGGTTGCGCGCGCGTAGGCGCGCACGTCACCGGTGCCCAGATAGAATGGAATGTCCTCTTTTTCGCACCACGCGCGGACGAAGTCTTCGTCACGCGCAGCCTCTTCGCCACGAAGCTGGTGGTTGAAGTGCGCACAGGAGACGTCATACCCCTCCCCGCGCAGAAAATGCAGTAAACACATCGAGTCCAAACCACCGGACACGGCGGCGAGCACGGGCCGGTTCTTGTCGAGATAGCGCGCGCAGAGTGCTTCCGCGCGCGGCAGCTCAGTCCTCTTCATGCCGGTAGTCGAGCGACGAGAACGTCGTATACTGCGGCGACCAGGCGAGCTCGACCTTGCCGGTTTCGCCGTGGCGGTTCTTGGCGATGATGCACTCGGCGATGTTGCGCTTTTCCGAGTCCTCGTTGTAATAATCGTCGCGGTACAGGAACATGACGATATCCGCGTCCTGCTCGATGGCACCCGATTCACGAAGGTCGGAGAGCATGGGGCGCTTATCCTCGCGCTTTTCGTTCGCACGCGAGAGCTGGGAGAGGCACAGCACGGGGACTTGCAGCTCCTTTGCCATGATCTTGAGCATACGGGAAATATCGCTGACCACCTGCTGGCGGCTCTCGCCGCTGTAGCCCTTCGTGCCGGAGGACGCCATCAGCTGCAAGTAGTCGATGACGACGAGCCCTAAATTGTCGATGCGGCGGCACTTGGCGTTCATGTCCGCAACGGTGAGCAGCGGATTGTCGTCAATGAGAATGTCAAGCCCCGAGAGGACAGATGCGGCGTTTGCGATGTTGACCCAGTCCTGCTCACGCAGGTTGCCCGTCACGAGACGCTGGTTCTCGACCGTCGCCTGATTCGATAAGATACGCGTCACGAGCTGCTCGCGCGACATTTCGAGCGAGAACACGGCCACTGCCTGCCCGCTTGAGCGCGCGACGTTCAGCGCAAGGTTCAGCGCCATACTCGTTTTACCCATACCGGGACGCGCGGCCAGCAGCACAAGGTCCGATTTGTTGAGGCCATTCATTTTGTCGTCCAGTACGCCAAAGCCCGTGGGAAGGCCGGGCAGCGTTTTGCCGCCGTTAGCGCTCAGCTCGCTCAAATGGTCGAGAACGCCCTGCAAAACAACCCCGATGCTCGCCATGCTCTGCGCGCTGCGCCCGCGGCGCACGGCGTAAATTTTCTGCTCCGCCGCGTCGAGCACGCTGGCAGCGCCGCCTGTGCCGTCCTGCACCATGGTGGAAATTTCCCCCGCCACGGTATAGAGCGCGCGCAGCAGCGCCTTGTCGCGTACGATGCCGACGTATTCCATCACGTTTGCGCTCGTGGGCGTCACGTCCATCAGTTGGGCGAGGTACGGGCGCGTCGTGCTTTCCTCATAGGTGCCGTTTTTCTCCATCTCGCCCGCGACGGTCACGCCGTCGATGGGCTTGGAGTAGACGAACATGGAGTAGATCGTCTCGAAGATCTCGCGGTTCTGCTTTAAGTAAAAATCATCGGGACGGAGCTGCTCCATCACGTCCTTGACGCAGTTTGCGTCGATGAGCATCGAGCCGAGCACGGACTGCTCGGCCTCGAGCGAATGAGGCATCTGCCGGTAGAAGATATCTTCCACGAGAAGACCTCCTTAATTACGTAATCTTGCGCCTTACTCCTCGCTCACGCTGACTGAGAACCTGGCGCTCACTTCGTAGCCGAGCTTGGCCTTGACCTCGTAGGTGCCGAAGGCCTTGATGGGCTCGTCGAGCACGATCTTCTGCTTGGGCACGTCGAGCTGGAACTGGCTCGCAAGGCCTTCGGAAATTTCCTTGCTCGTGATAGCACCGAAGAGCTTGCCCTCCTTGCCGCCCTTGGCCGTGAGCTTGACGGTCACGTTCTTGAGCTTGCCGCCCATTTCGACGGCGGCCTGACGGTTCGCGGCCTCCTCGGCGCGGCGGGCCTTTTCCTTCAGGTTCATGGTGTTGATGGCGTCAGCCGTGGCGAGCACGGCGAGCTTGCGGGGCAGCAGGAAGTTTCTTGCATAGCCCTCGGCTGCGTCGATGAGCTGGCCCTTTTTGCCCTGACCTCTCACATCCTGCGTTAAAATGACTTTCATATCTGTTTCCTCCTTGTGGGGTGATTTACGTTGTGGGGAAGAGCGTCACTCTTCCATATATTCGTCGATGGCGGCGAGCAGACGCTCGCGCACCTCGTCCACGGTGGCGTCGTTTACCTGGCCGCCCGCGGTGGTCGAATTGCCGCCGCCGCCGAGCTTTTCCATGATGAACTGCACGTTGATCTCGCCAAGCGAGCGCGCGGACAGGTTCACGCCCGTGCCGTGCTTATAGAGCACGACCGAGGCATGGATGCCGGAGAGCGTCAAAAGCTCGTCGGCCGCCTTGGCGGCGGTCACGCGGTCAATCTCCTTTTCAACCGCGGCCACGGCGATGTCGCCGTGCACGAGCTCGGCGTGACGGATGATGTCATAGCGCTCAACCATGCCGGCAAGGTCGCTCTGGAAGAGTCGCTGTACGTCCGACGTGTCCGCGCCCGCGCGGCGCAGGAACGCGGCGGCCTCAAACGTGCGTCCGCCGGTGCGCATCGTGAAGTTCTTCGTGTCGAGCACGATGCCCGCGAGCAGCGCCTCGGACTCCGCGCGAAGTAAATCGGTCGGGTCGGCGAGGTATTGCAAAAGCTCCGTCACGAGCTCGGACGCGCTCGAGGCGTAGGGCTCGTGGAAGTTGAGCGCGGCGGATTCGATATAATTCGCGGCTCTTCTGTGGTGGTCGATGACCGCCACGCGGTTGCACGCATCAAGCAGCTGCTCGGATTCAACAAAGTCAGGGCGGTTCGTGTCCACCACGACGAGCAGCGCGCCCGGCTGGGCGGAGATGAACGCGTCGTTGCCGGAGATAAAGGCGTCCTTGTATTCCGGAAGAGCCGCAAGCTTACTGAGCAGCGGCTTTGCGACGTTGTCCTCCATGTCGATGACGATCTGCGCCTTTTTGCCGCGCTTGCGCGCGATGCAGCAGATGCCGGCCGCTGCGCCGACCACATCCATGTCTGCGTGCGCGTGGCCCATGACGAAGATCTGGCCTGCGTCGGAAATGAGCTCGCCGAGGGCGTTGGCCATCACGCGGGATTTGACCTTCGTGCGCTTTTCGGGGGACTTGGCCTTGCCGCCGTAGAATTCAAAGTCAAGGCGGTTGCGCACGACGACCTGGTCGCCGCCGCGCGAGAGCGCCATTTCGATCGAGAGCATGGCGTTCTGATAGAGCGTTTCGTAGCCATCCACGTCCTTGCCCACGCCGATCGAGAGCGTTGCGGCGACGCCGTCCTCAGTGACGACGCTTCGCACCGCGTCGAGCACGGAGAATTTACCCTCAAGCAGCTTTTGATACTCCTGCTCGGTCGTGACGAGCACGTAGCGGTTACGATCGAATTTGCGCAGCAGGCTGTGCGAATCCTTGAGCCATGTGCTGATCTTTTCGTCGATGGCGGCGAGCACCGCGCTGCGCGACGCCTCGCTGCCAGCCTTCATCAGCTCTTCGTAGTTGTCGATCACGATGACCGAGACGATGGGGCGGCGGCTCTCGTTCTCCTCGCGCAGCGAGTCCTGCGCGGTCACGTCCGTCCAGTACGTTGTGGCAAGAAGGCTCTGCCCGCCGCGGCGGGAGGAGGGATGACTCAGATTGCCGAACACGCGGAAGTGGCGCCCGCCCATCACCACCGTTTCGGGGCACTCGCTTTTGCCCTCGAGCAGCCAGTGTGTCGGAAAATCGGGGAGAATATCGTCGATGCGGTTGTCAAAGATATCCTCGCGCACGCCGGTGAGCTGCATGAAGCTGTCATTGCTCCATAGGATCTCCTGTGTGTCGGGGCGGAAGACCATCATCGCGAACGGGGCCGAGAGCATCGAGGCCTTGTCGGCGGTGGTCATGTCGTCGGTCACGTCGTCGATATACTGGCGGATGCCCTCGCGGCGCTTCTGCGCCGTGTGGCGGAAGTACCACCAGAGAAACGCCATCGCCGCAGCCTCGCAGATCGCGAGCGGGATGCTCACGCGCACCGTGACGGCGGCAAAGAGAAAGCCGACAAGAAAGTAGAGCCGGAAGCTGGGGTCTACCAGTTTGCTGATCTTTTTGTTCCGCATAAAGAAGCTGCCCTCCCGTTATGATCGACATTACTGCGGCAAACCGCGGGAATAATCCATTTCATTATAACACGGCGGGGCGGGCGGATACAATATCAATATTTCATTTTTCGGCGTCGACAAAAAATGTGGTATACTTTTGGTGGAAAACGTGCTATACTATCCAGTAATAGCGGATGGCCGCGCGGGAAAAATGCGCGCAAGAGCCTCCGCGGCAACGGGTTTTGACCGCATTTTCGCGGTTCTCATAGAAAGTCCATAGGAATCCAAAGGGCGCCGCAGGTGCGATCGCTTCGTGAAGCAGGGCGAAGTGAGAGCACGGACGTCTCCAATGCTTTGCGCTTTTTGGTCCGGACGCACATGACAAAATCAAAACAAATCTATCGTTATTCTATTGTGAAACGAATCAAAAGGAGTTGAACCAGCATTGGCTGAACAGTTAAAAATCATCCCTCTCGGCGGTCTCAATGAGATCGGCAAGAATATAACCGTGTATGAATACGGCGGCGAGATCATCGTGGTCGACTGCGGCATGGCGTTCCCCAGCGACGACATGTACGGCATCGACTGCGTCATCCCCGACGTGAGCTATCTTGTCAAGCACAAGAACCGCATCCGCGGCATGTTCATCACCCACGGGCACGAGGACCACATCGGCGCCGTGCCCTACATCCTCAAAAAGGTGAATATTCCCATCTACTGCACGCGCCTGACCGCGGGCCTCATCCGCTTAAAGCTCGAAGAGCACGGCCTTCTCAAATCGACGAAGATCGTCACGGTGGAAAGCGGCATGACCGTCAAGGCCGGCAAGTTCAGCGTGGAGTTCATCCACGTGAACCACTCCATCGCGGACTCTGTCGCGTTCGCCATCCACACAGGCCTTGGCACCGTTGTCCACACGGGCGACTTCAAGATCGACTCGACGCCCATCGACGGCGAGGTCATCGACCTTGCCCGCTTCGGCGAGCTCGGCAAGCAGGGCGTTTTGGCGCTGCTCGCGGATTCGACGAACGTTGAGCGCCCGGGCTACACGATGAGTGAGCGCACGGTGGGCAGGACCTTTAACCGCCTGTTCCAGGGCTGCAAACAGCGCATCATCGTCACGACGTTCGCCTCCAACGTCCACCGCATCCAGCAGATCATGGACGCCGCGGCGGAGTGCGGGCGCAAGGTCGCCGTCACGGGCCGCAGCATGGAAAATGTCACAAAGGTCGCCATGGACCTCGGATATATGAAGCCGCCGAAAAACACCGTGGTCGACATCAACAAAATCAAGTCGATGCCGCTTGAAAAGCAGGTCATCGTCACCACCGGCTCGCAGGGCGAGGAGATGTCCGCCCTGTACCGCATGGCGTTCTCCCAGCACAAGCAGATCGAGGTCGGCCCCGGCGACCGCGTCATCATCTCGGCGAGCGCCATTCCCGGCAACGAGAACACCGTCTCGCGTGTCATCAACGAGCTCTTCCGCAAGGGCGTTGAGGTCATCTACGACCGCGCGGACATGCTGCACGTTTCGGGCCATGCGTGCCAGGAGGAGCTCAAGATCATCCACGCGCTCACAAAGCCCAAGTATTTCATCCCCGTGCACGGCGAGCAGCGCATGCTCCAGCTGCACAAGGATCTCGCTCTCCAGATGGGCATGGACCGCAAGAATATTGTGATTTGCGACAACGGCGACGCCGTCGAGATCGGTGCGCGCTCGATGAAGTGCGTGCCCGGTTATGCGCCCGCGGGCGAGGTGTTTGTCGACGGCTACGGCGTCGGCGACGTCGGCGCGGTCGTGCTGCGCGACCGCAAGCATCTGGCGGAAGACGGCATGGTCGTCGTCGTGCTGCCGATCTCCGCGCAGAACGGCGACCTTCTGGCCGAGCCGGAGATTATCACGCGCGGCTTTATCTACGTCAAGGATTCCGAGGAGCTGCTGCAGGACCTCAGAAACCTCACGATGTCCACGGCGGAGGCCTACCGCGGCAAGCGCGGGCGCGACCTGAACGAACTTAAGGGCGCGATCCGCAGCGCGGTGAGCAACTATCTTTTTAAGGCGACGAAGAGAAGCCCGATGGTTTTACCGGTTATCACGAAACTTTAAAACAAAGGAGCGGCTTTGCCGCTCCTTTGTTTTAATTGGGGGCTTGCAGGCCGCTGCGCGCATAAAACGCCCGCCATTGGCGGGCGTTTTCCACACTTGCGGCCTGAAAAGTGTAAATTGTCACGCACATGGAAATCGGCGAAGCGCCGCCAGTGGCGGATGAAGCGAGCCGGTTTCGAGGAAGTGGCACGATTGGCGCGCCCGAAAGGGCGCGGGAGTCGTAATGCCACGACGGTGACGTCAGAAAAAACGATTCAAATTTATTTCGCGTCTGCGGACGCGAAAGTTTGCGACGCTTTTGGCCGCCTGTGGGCGGCGGAATAAGTTATTTTGGCAGGGAATGCGAGAGCGTTCCCTGCCTTTTTGTATTTGCGGAAAACTTTGGGCGATGGCAGGGAGGGCATTCCGTTTTTTCAGTTGACGGGATACGAATGATATGATACTTTATCGGTAGACGATATATCGGTTTCCGTTATAACGGGGGCCGAGGAAAGAAGGATACCACATGGGAACGACGGCACTGACCGAAGCGGTCTTTTATATCCTGCTCTCGCTCGACGCGCCGCTGCACGGCTACGGCATCATGCAGAATGTGGAAAGCTTGAGCGGTGGGCGCGTGCGCCTTGCCGCAGGCACGCTCTACGGCGCGCTCGCGACGCTGACCGAGCGCGGCTGGATCGTCTTGCTCGGCGACGAGAGCGAGGGACGCAAAAAGGAGTACCAGATCACGCCCGAGGGCCGCGAGGCCGTGCGCGCAGAGCTGCGCAGACTGCACGAGCTGACGCAGAACGGCGACGCGCTGACAAACGAATGGAACTGAGAGGGGGTCGCACAATGCTGAAACAAAAATTCTGCCTCTGGTGGATCTGGTATCTGCTGTTTGACAACGCGCATTTTCAGCGCTGGCTCGCATGGCACCGCAAGCGCGGGTGGGAACTGGCGCACGTCGGCGGGCTGTTTTTCCACTTTACGCGCGGCGACGGCACGGATTACCGCTACTATGTGCAGGTGATGAAGGACTTCCCGTGGACGGAGCAGGGCAGGGCCTATATTGCGGGCGTGGAGGGGCTGGGCGTCACCTATCTTGGCTGCTTTCTGCACCGCGCGTACTTCCGCTGGGTGGACGACGGCAGGCCGGAGGAGATGTTTTCCGACCTTGCGTCGCAGGCGCAGGAGGCAAGGTGCGTGCGCAGCGCGCAGATTTTTGCGGCGGCGCTGTGCGCGCTCGGCGCGGCGATGCAATTTTATACTGCGTGGGAGTATCTGTACGCGGCGCAAATTTATGAAGAGCTCTATGCCGAGCTGATCGCCGCGGGCGGGCCGAGCGTTGTGGCGGCCTGGATGCCGCGGATCGCGCTGGAGGCAGTGCTCGGCCTTTCGTGGCTCGCCCTCGCCGTATGGGGCGCGAGCGCAGCCGTGCGCACGCACAAAAAGTGGAAGAAGATCAAAGACGAGCAGTGCATCTGCGAGTGAAAGGAGAGCAGAAATGGCAGGGACGATGACGAAGAAGTGGAGCAGAGCGCCGTTTGGCCCCGAGCGGGTGGAGGAGATGGAGCGCTATCTCAACAAGATGTCCCACGAGGGCTGGCAGTGCTGCGAGATCGTGCGCGATGAGCTGCGCTTTGTGCGCGGGGAACAGGACGAGTACATCTACCGCGTACAATACTTTTACGAATCGCGCGACGGCGAGAAGAAAGACTATCTGCGCACGCTCGGCGAGACGGGCGCGGCGCTGGTGGGCGAGTACGGCGAGGTGCTGATCCTGCGCAAAAAGACGGCGGCCGGCGCGTTTGAGCTGTACTCTGACTTGGACTCCAAGATCGCGGCGCTGGAAAAGCGGCGCTCGCACTCGAGAAACATGATGCTCGGCGCGCTGGTGCTGGTACTGCTGAGAGGGGAATATGCTTACAAAGCGATCTCGCAGTACGGCTTTTCAAACTGGCTGGACACGCAGCTTGATTCACCTGTATATATGGTGCTGACCGTCCTGATCGTGGCGGGACTGTTGGCGGGCGGTATTGCCGGTATGATTTCCGTGTGGCGCGAGGGGAAAAGGATCGAAGAGCTGAAGCGCAGACGCATGATCGAGGAATAAGCCCCGCTTGCAAATCCCGTCTATCCGTTGTAGAATAGCCCTGCTAAAGAACAAACAAGCGGGAGGAAAGCCGACATGATCCAGGATATCGAGCCGAAACATCTTTACAACGAGTGGAAAAAGAACGCCGTGCCGAAAAAGAGCAGCGCCGTGGTGCAGTTCCGCGGGCAGGACCTTTTGTGCCGCATCGACGACAACGGCCTCAAGTTCCCGTCGCGCTCGCAGTTTACCGAGCCCGACGAGGCGTTCACCTATCTTTTTGAGCTCGACGGGCGGGAGTATTACCTGCTTTTTGACGAAAACGAGCATGCGCTCGACGGCTACTCCTACCGCAACATCGGCCTTTTCCGCGCGGAAAAGCCCAAGGAGCTCGCCTATGCGGCGGTCAGCGCGTGGCACCTTTGCTCGTGGTACCGCGACGCGCGCTACTGCGGCCGCTGCGGAGAAAAGCTCGTCCACGACGTGAACGAGCGCATGATGCGCTGTCCCAAGTGCGGCAACATGATCTTCCCGCGCATCAACCCGTCGGTCATCGTGGCCGTGACGCACGGGGACTACCTGCTTTTGACCAAGTACGCCAACCGTCCCGGCGCGCAGCGCACGGCGCTTGTCGCTGGCTTCACCGAGTTTGCTGAGAGCTTTGAGCAGACCGTACACCGCGAGGTGATGGAGGAGGTCGGGCTCAAGGTCAAGGACCTGCGCTACTATCGCTGTCAGCCCTGGGGCATCAGCGGCAACATCATGATGGGCTACTGGTGCAGGCTCGACGGCGACGACGATACGATCCATCTCGACAACTTTGAGCTGGCGGACGGCGCGTGGGTCAGCAGAAAGGAATTGCAGGAGACCTTCGTCAACAACGGTGTCGCCCTGACGGCGGAGATGATCTCCGAATTCGCCGCGGGCAGAGATCCTTACAGCCTGGAAGCGAAAAGCTAAAACAAAAAACGTCTGTCTCGGCCGAGACAGACGTTTTTTCATATGGATTTCAGATGAGGCCAACCGACAGCAGGCGCATATTGTCCCATTGACAAAGCTCGCGGAGCTCTCCGCCCTCGTACTCGTACAGCGTGCACGGATCCCACCAGTTGACGTTGAGCTTGACGAAGGCAAAATAGCGATAACCGTCCACGACGATGATCTGAAAGTCGAAGATCGCGTGGTCGATCTGGTCCGCGGCGGCGTGCATCATGGCGATCATCGTCTCGTCGGGTTCAACGACATTGCCGACAGAATCATAGAGCGTGGTGGCGACAAGTGTGTTGACCCTGTGCGAGCGGAGCGCGGTGGTGTCGAAGTCCGCGTAGTCGGCGGTGTAAAAGACGCAGGCGTCGGGCGTGAAAGCGTCGCAGGCGCGGCTTTTGCCGCTTGCACAGACCGTTTCGTAGACGTAAGCGGCGTCCTGCTCGCCGGCTAATTTGAGCGCGACGTGCAGGATCGGCTCGTCGGATTCGTTCCGGACGAAGAAAAGCAGCGCGAGACACAATGCGAAGCTGAGCAGCGCGCAGACCGCCTTTCCCCACGGGAAGCGGCGGCCCTGCCTGCGGCAGACGGCGTAGCAAACGGCCAGAATAAGACCGCAGACGAGCGCGGCGGGCACGGCAAAGCGCATGCCGCGCTGCAGTAGATAAAAAAGATAGGAAACAAAGTCGTGCATGAGATCCCTCCCGATTTGATTTCTCAGTTGGTTTCACCGCTCGCGGCATTGTCCTCTTCGATGCGCGCGCTCACGTCCTCGCGGAAGGTGAGCCACGCATCTTCGTTTTCCACATAGTATTTGGGGCAGATCTTACCCGTCACGTCGTAGTGGCGAATGACGTCTTTGGCGGGGTCAAGATCGAACGTCTCGCAGAGCCACGCGACGAGTTGTTCAAGGCTCTCCATCGTCGCGTCGTCAAACTTGCCTGTGTCGTCGGGGTGGCAGACCTCGATGGACACGGTGTAGTCGTTCGCGCTGTTGGAGCAGTAGGCGATCTCCGTCAGCGGCACGCACTGCAGAATCTCACCCTCCAGCCCGACGACAAAGTGGGCGCTCGCGTAGGTCTCGTGCGTCAGGGCGAGGTTGGCGAAAAAGCTGCGGTTCGCCGCGGCGGTCGTGCCGGGATTGCCGACATAGTGCACCACCACGCCGGAAATTTCCCTGAGCGGCGTGCCGGGGCGGGAATATTCGTTGAGGGGCAGATAGTCGACCGTGACAAAGTCCGGCACGCTGACATTCGAACCGGGGAGACTTCGGTGCGCGAGCGCATAGCGCAGCTTCATGCCGCCGAGAACGAGCAAAACGAGCGCGAGCAGGACGAGAAATGCTTTCTTGTTCCCGGTGCGGCGGCGCCTGCGCCGCCGCTTTGCGTTTTCTGCCATGTCAGTTCACGCTTTCCTCGGTGGAAGCGTCCTCTGTGGCGGGGAGAGTGTCAATGCCGTCGTCGCTGGGCGGCGTTACGGTGTTGGAGTTCAGCTCGGGCAGCAGCTCACTGAGTACTTGCAGGGTGTTGGGCGTCGAGCCATTCACAGGGGGGCTGAGCGTATACACCTCCGGGCGGCCTTTTTCATTGGTGGACTCAAAGTACAGTTCAAGCGAGAAGGAGATGGGGGGAGCGTACCGGTATTCCTGCACGGCGAAGATGTCGCTGCCGCCATTATCGGAATCCTGAACGTCCTGCATCAGCGCGGCGTAGACCTGCCCGGCCTGCGCGGCGGTGAGGGCATAGTCCTTTGTGTTGGAGTTCTCATCGTAATAGTAGCAGTAGCTGTCGAGGAAGCGCGGCGTGTCGCCGAGGTGCTCGTAGCCGTAGCTGAGGACGCGGCAAAGCACGGATTCTCTGCACATATAGAGCGCGTTCACGCGCGCCGTGGCGGACGAGGGCACGGTGAGGTCGCTTCTCCGCAGGTAGAGCGAATAGGAGCGCGAGAGCTGCGAGCCGTCCTTGAGGTAGTAGGTCAGGCGCAGGGAGAAGGGTTCGATGTCCCCGTATTCGATGCCCGCGTCCCATACCTCTTCAGCGCGCGCCAGCGCGTCCCGGTTTTCAACGATCGCGCGGTGCGCCGCGGTGAGGCGGCGGATGGTATCGGCGTCGTCGGTCGTGACGTTCGTCATGCCGGAGAAGGTGTAGAAAACGGATTCGATCTCGCTCTCGTCCGGCACGCGCTTTTCATAGCCCGTGAGGTCGAAGCTCATCGCAACGCCGAGCAGCACGAGAGCAAGCGCGACGATGGCCGCGCCCTTTGCGCCCGCGCGGAAGACGCGGAAGCTCTTTTTGATGAGCATCTCGGCGACAAAGTAGCCCACAAGTCCTGCTGCCGCCATGCAGAGGATCGTGCCGGGCAGGGAATCGCTGCCGCTCGAGCGGTACTGGCCGAAGAGGAAATAGTAGAGGAACTGCCCGAGGGCAACGGCGGTGCAGAACGCCACGCCGTACTTGAAGATGGGCGTCGCCCACGGGAAGGCGACCGTCGAGCCGGTCATCTCGCTCTTGCGCGTGCGGTAGAGGAGCAGCGCGATGAGGGCGATGACAAGTCCCGCGAGCGCGTAGGCGGCGAGGATCATGAAAGAGCGGTGCTCAAGCGCGTAGGCAGTCACATAGTACGAGTCGCTCTCGCAGGTCTCGATCGAGGCGATGTCCACCTCGGTGTACATATAGAGGGGCGGGGAGAGGAAACCGAGCGCAACGTCGGTGTGCCCACTGTAGCCGTAGAGGAAATTGCCCGCAAAGTTGCGCAGCAGATATTCCATTCCCGGAACGAGGATATTGCCGACGAAATAGAAGACGGGCGCGGCGAGGATCTGCCCCGTCATCATCATGCACAGCACGGCGAAGGAGTAGAAAAAGACGGCTTCGAGCATGGCGCTGCCCATGGCCGCGGCAGTGACGCTCCAGAAACTGAGGTGCAGCGGGGCAGAGACCGCCGCGCCGAGCAGGAACGTGACGAGAATGGTGGAAAGCTGGCAGAACAGTCCCGTGAGGTAGGCGGTCAGAAAGATGGTCTCGCGCCGCACGGGGAGCGCGTGGAAGCCGTTTGTCGCGCGGCTCTGCGTCAGGTGCGAGAAGGCGAGCATCGCAAAGAAAAGGCCGAAGAAGAAGGAAATGAAGACGCCGCCGCGCACGCCGGTATTGAACAGCAGGTAGGATGCATCCGCTGCGCTGTAACCGCCCTGATAGGCGGAAAGCTCTGAAAAGAGCGCGACCGGCACGAGGAAGAGCCACAAGGCGGTGTAGCCGAGCCAGAGCGGCCAGGTGTGCTTGAGCTGGCTGCGGAATAGGGTCTTATCAAAGAACGATGTCGCGGATCGCATAGTCCTCACCTCCCAGTTCATAGATGAAAATTTCTTCAAGTGACAGCGGCACCGCGTCGATAAAGATCGGGTGCAGCGCGGCGAGCTGCTGTTCCAGTTCCTCTGCACTGCCGCGGCAGATGAGCGTGTGGACGCGCCCGGTCTGCGCGTGGTGCAGCACCTTGATCTCCGGCGGCAGGGCGGGCAGCTCCGCGCCCTCGAAGGCGAGCTGGAGCTTGACGGTATAGTCCTGCAATTCGCTCAGCGAATGCTCAAGCAGGAGCTTGCCGCGGCTCATCACGCCCACGTGGTCGCACACGTCCTCCAATTCGCGCAGGTTGTGCGACGAGACAAGCACTGTCGTGCCGCGCTCGGCAACGTCCTGCAAAATGAGGCTCCACACCTGACGGCGCATCACGGGGTCGAGACCGTCCACCGGCTCGTCGAGGATGAGGTAGTCCGGCATCGTGCACATGGCGAGCCAGAAGGCCGCCTGTTTCTGCTGGCCCTTGCTCATGCGGCGCAGCGGCCGCGTTTCGTCCAGCGCAAAGACCTCTTTGAGCTTTTCATAGCGCTCTGCATTAAAGTGCGGGTAGAACCCGCGCTAAAAGCGCATCATATCGCGCAGTCCCGCCTGCATAAAGTAGAACCAGTCGTCGGGAATGGAGGCGATGCGCGCCTTCACGTCCGCGTTTTCCCAGACGGGCTGGCCGTCAAAGGTCACGCTGCCACTGTCCTGATGATAAACGCCCGTCAGGTGGCGCAGCAGCGTCGTCTTGCCCGCGCCGTTCGGCCCGACAAGGCCGTAGACCGCGCCGCGCGGCACGCTCAGATCCGCGCCGTCGAGCGCGGCAAAGCCGTCAAAGGTCTTTTTAAGACCTCGTACTTCGATCATTTCTCTTCTCCCTCCCTGCACAATGCTTGAATGTCTTCCTCGCTCACGCCCATGGCGCGCAGCTCCTGCAAAAGCTCTTTGAGCTGATGCTCAAGCGATAAGCGGCGCGCGTCGTCCTGCGCGCGGTAGGTGTGCACGGCAAAGCAGCCCTTGCCGGGCACGGAGCAGCAGTAGCCGCTCGCTTCCAGCTCGTTGTAGGCGCGCTGGATGGTATTGGGGTTGATGGCAAGCTGCGTCGCCAGCGCGCGCACCGAGGGGAGTTTATCCCCGTCGGCGATCGCGCCCGAGACGATTAGCCGCCGCAGTCCGTCGCACACCTGCTCGTAGATCGGGCGCGCGTCGCGGTAATTTAAGGTGAGCATGGCATTCCTCCTGCATTCATCGGCTGCACAGCACGGCGAGCAGCAAAATGCCGAGCAGCAGTACAACAAGAACCGGGATCAGAAATATCAAGTGGAACATAGGCGCCTCCTGCTGTGTTAAGTGTGTTAGTACAGTTAGGATAGCATGGCGGACACCGGCTGTCAAGCGGGGAATGCAAAAATTTTCCGCCGTTTTGCTGTGCAAATCACTAAATGCAGGTAAAGAATGCATTAAAATTTATGCAGAATGTATGATTTGCCATGCGCGCACGACAAAAAACGACACTTGCCCCGTTGACAGCGGGCGGCCGATTTGGTATTCTCTGAGATATGAAAGAAATTCATCAAACGTTTTACGGAATGTGATTTTTGGGAAGGAGAAGTGTATGGAACAGTTTATGAAGATCAACACTGCGGTCAACGGCTTCGTCTGGGGGCCGGTGATGCTGGCGCTGCTGGTCGGCACGGGCATCTACCTGAGCATCGCTGTGGGCTTTATCCAGTTCACCAAGATCGGCTACTGGTGGAAAAACACCATCGGAAAGATCTTTAAGAAGGGCGAGGCCGGCGACGGCGAGATCACGCCGCTGCAGGCCGTGTCCACGGCCCTTGCCTCCACCGTCGGCACGGGCAACATCGCGGGCGTCACGGGCGCGATCATTTTAGGCGGCCCCGGCGCCGTGTTCTGGATGTGGGTGTCGGCGCTTTTCGGCATGGTGACCAAGTTCTCTGAGGTCACGCTCGCCGTCAAATACCGCGAGCGCAACGAAAAGGGCGACTGGTGCGGCGGACCCATGTACTACATCAAAAACGGCCTTGGCCCCAAGTGGAAGTGGCTCGGCACCGTGTTCGCCGTGCTCGGCGCCATCGCGGCGTTCGGCATCGGCAACATCGCGCAGGTCAACTCCATCGCGGACTCCGTCAAGTCCGTCGCCATCGCGTTCAACGAGGATGCGGCGAATAAGGAGATGCTCATCTGCCTGATCACCGGCATCTGTGTCGCCATCTTCGTGGCGCTGGTGCTGCTCGGCGGCGTCAAGCGCATCGGTCAGGTCACGGAAAAGCTCGTGCCCGGCATGGCCGTCATTTACATCGTCTGCGCGCTCGTTGTCGTGTTTGCGAATATCAGCGCCGTTCCCGGCGTGTTCGCTTCCATCTTCAAGGGAGCTTTTAACCCCGCTGCCGTCACCGGCGGCGCGGCGGGCATGTCCATCAAGCTCGCCATGACCAAGGGCGTCGGCCGCGGCGTCTTCTCCAACGAGGCGGGTCTCGGTTCTGCGCCGATCGCGCACGCCGCCACGTCGGAAAGAAACCCCGTCAAGCAGGGCCTTTACGGCATCTTTGAGGTCTTTATGGATACCATCGTCATCTGCACGCTCACGTCCCTTGTCGTCCTCTGCTCCGGCGCGGCGGACGGCAACTACGGCAACAACGCGGCTGCGGGCGTTTCGACCACGGTCGCGGGCTTCTCGAGCGTCTTCGGCGCGAAGGCGGGCTCGGTCATTCTGGCGGTCGGCCTGCTGCTGTTTGCCACGTCCACCATCCTCGGCTGGGCGCTCTACGGCACGCGCTGCGCGGAGTTCCTCTTTGGCAGCAAGATCATCCGCCCCTATCAGATCATCTTCTGCCTCGTCGTTGTGGCCGGCGCGGTCGCGGACCTGACGCTCGTGTGGGATATCTCCGACACGCTCAACGGCCTCATGTCCATCCCGAACCTCATCGCGCTGCTGCTGCTGAGCCCCGTGGTCATCAAGGTGACGAAGGAGCATTTCGCGGGACTGAGAAAATAATCGAAATAGCGGCGAGGCTGCTTTTTGAGTGAGAACGAAACAGCAGTATATTTGCCGCCGTGCGCGGCGACAAATATGCTGCGCTGAAAAAGCCTCGCAGAGTTTCACGTCCGCAGACGTGAAAGCTGTAAAATCTGTTTTCTGCCGCGACATGCGCGCCCTCCAGAGGGGCTTCTCTTGCCCGCTACGGGGCAATTCACCTTCTGGCAGAAAACACTTTACGCGGAGCGAGCGTCGAATTGCCCGCTATAAGCGGACAATCGAGGCGCAGAGTGCAGCGAACCCTTTTCGAAAAAGTGGCTTTGCCACTTTTTCGACGGTCTCAAAGAGACGGCCTTGGCTGTCTCTTTTTTCTTCTGTTTTGCCGCGAGGGACGGGAAAAAGCAAAAAAGCGGTATCATTTCACAGGTTTTGCTTTACAATAGGAAAAAGCTGTGCTATCATAATTCAGCACGCTTATCGTGCGCATTCCCGCACTTAGGACGTGGAGGATTCACCGACCCGCCGCTCAGTGTTGGGAGAATTTAAGAAAGGTGGATATCACACTATGATGCTCAAAGACCAGAAGACGGCTATCATCGAAGCCAACCGCACCCACGAAGGCGACACCGGTTCTCCGGAGGTTCAGGTCGCTATCCTCACCGAGCGCATCGCTCAGCTCACCGAGCACCTCAAGCAGCACCCGCAGGACAACCACTCCCGCCGCGGCCTGTACAAGATGATCGGTAAGCGCCGCAGCCTGCTCGACTACCTCATGAAGAAGGACATCGAGCGCTATCGTACCCTGATCGCCAAGCTGGGTATCCGTAAGTAAGTTTGAAAATAGGGTGGTGTGCATGCGCACCACCCTTCTTTCACACTTTCACCCTTGGCACTTTCCCCGCGCGTATGAGAGCCTGCTATGCTTTAGCAGTTGAAAAAGCGGCGGCGTGACCGACGTTTTTTCAAGTGCTAAACGGTCGGCTCCCATACGGAATTTTACAAAAAAGGAGATCGACAAATGTCTACCATCATCACCCACAGACAGTTCCCCAACTACCACAAGTACGAGATGGAGCTCGCTGGCCGTCCCCTCACGCTTGAGGTCGGCAAGCTTGCTGAACTCGCCAACGCCGCCGTCATGGTCGGCTACGGCGACACCCGCGTGCTCGTCTGCGCCACGGCTTCCGCCCGCCCGCGCGACGGCATCGACTTCTTTCCCCTCTCCGTTGACTTTGAGGAGAAGCTCTACTCCGTCGGCCGCATCCCCGGCTCTTTCAACCGCCGCGAGGGCCGTCCCGGCGAAAAGGGCATCCTGACCAGCCGCGTCATCGACCGCCCCATCCGCCCGCTCTTCCCCT
>ENA-UOJM01000648-UOJM01000648.1-human-gut-metagenome-genome-assembly--contig:-P116-NODE-648-length-43503-cov-29.154622_pt1 | contig 43503 bp, 50 predicted proteins | sample MGYA00242349_ERZ723896 | MGnify/ENA metagenome assembly ERZ723896 | reverse complement strand
AAAACTCCAGCTTATATGAATCAGGAATTATGGCTGTTTGCTATTTTCTACTTGGTAATTATTGTGACAAATATTTGTCTAACTACGACAATATATATTTAAATAAATAATGAAGAAAAAAGAAGGATTATCTAGGTTACTGGAAATTGCGGGAGAAAAAAAAAGTTTATTGCTTTTCTCCGGGTTATTTTCCGCTATAAGTGCATTATGTATACTTATACCATTTTGGTCTATATATGAAATATTAAAGGAATTGCTTGTTCATGCTTCTGATTTATCTACGATAGATTCTGAGCTAATGATCAGTTGGGGGTGGCTTGCTTTTATTGCTTTGATTGTGGGTGTACTATTTTTGTATGCGGGATTAATGTTATCTCACATAGCCGCCTTTCGTATTTTATATGGGTTAAAAATAAAACTTTCAGAGCATATAGGTCAGTTGTCTTTGGGATATTTAAATTCGACATCTATCGGTTGTATAAAGAAAATCATGGAACAAAATGTCGAAAAAATAGAGCATTTTATAGCTCACACTATTCCCGATTTGGTGAATGTGTTTGCAACCATAACTTTTATGTTTATTATCTTTTTTTCTTTAAATGGTTGGATGGCATTCACCGCTCTATTATGCATACTTTTAAGTATAGGAATGCAATTTTCTAATTTTGTAGGGAAAAGAGCTACTGCACTTACGAAAATCTATTTTGATGTCCAAGAACGCATGAGTGCTTCAGCTGTTCAATATGTGAGAGGTATGCCAATTATAAAGATATTTGGACAAAGTATACGTTCTTTTCGGCAGTTCAATGCCGAAATCGAAGCGTATAAAACATTTGCTTTAAAATGCTGTAATAACTATCAAAATGGTATAATTGCATTTATTATTCTGTTGAATTCAATAGTCACGTTTATTCTTCCTGTAGGAATATTAATAATGACCTCTGATCCTAAAAACATCTCATTAGCTGCAATTTATCTTTTTTTCATCGTGATGGGGCCCGGAGTAGCTTCCCCTGTATATAAACTCGCATTTTTAGCTTCAGGAACTGTAGAAATTAATGAAGGAGTAAAACGTATAGACAAAATATTTGAGGAAAAAAAACTATGTGAACCAGTTGTTCCTCAAATACCTCAGACGTATGATATTGAATTCAGAAATGTAAGTTTTGCTTACGAAGATAGAGAAAATATGACAAAGACAGAAGCGCTGAAGGATATCTCTTTTATCGCTCGACAAGGTGAAGTAACAGCTTTGGTTGGACCTTCTGGGTCAGGGAAGTCAACAATAGCCAATCTCATTCCTCGCTTTTGGGATGTTTCCTCTGGAGAGATTTTAATAGGGGGAATAAACATAAAAAATATTTCCTCACCCCAATTATTGGAGATCGTGTCTTTTGTATTCCAAGATACGTTTCTTTTCAATGATACCATATATGCCAATATTACAGCAGGAAATACTCAAGCTAGTTTATCGGATGTTATACAAGCTGCTCAAGCTGCCCAATGTGATGATTTTATTCGAAGTCTTCCTAAAGGATATGATACGATTGTCGGAGAGAGAGGCGTTTTTCTTTCTGGAGGAGAGGCACAACGAATTTGTATAGCTAGGGCTATTTTACGAAATTCTCCTATTTTAGTATTAGATGAAGCAACAGCTTTTGCTGACCCAGAAAATGAATATAAAATACAACAGGCCTTACAAAAGTTAATAAAAGGTAAAACTGTTATTATCATAGCTCATAGATTGTCTTCTATCACCTCTGCTCATCAAATTCTTGTTTTTAAGGAAGGATGTTTAGTTCAAAAAGGAAGACATGACGAACTTCATGTTACTACAGGCATATATAAAAATATGTGGAATGCTTATATAAATGCACATAACTGGAAGTTAAATCTAAAAAAATGAAATAATATGATTACAAAGGCTATAAAACATATTACTATAGGACAAACCAAACGTTTATACAAGCCTGTGGGGTATACAATGCTTGCAAACTTTATAAATATAGTTCCCTTTTGTCTTTCAATAGAAGTTATAAATACCCTTTTTAAAGCTTTTGATGGAACTGGAACTCCTCTAAACATATCTAAATTATGGGGGCTGATTGTGATAATGTTTGTATACATAATTTTTATGATTTTTGGAGAAAAGAAATCCTATAATGCAAATTTCCGGGAAGCATACAATATTAGTGCAGAAGGTCGTATTGCTTTAGCCGAACATTTACGCAAGTTGTCATTAGGTTTTCTTTATAAAAAAGATTCTGGAGAATTATCTTCCATGTTAATAACTGATTTTGCTATGACAGAACAAGGGATGTCGCACCATCTTCCTCAATTGCTTGGTGCACTGGTCATGCCTATTTTTGCTTTTTTAGGTTTATTGTTCGTAGATTGGCAGATGTCTATTGCTATGTTTTTATCCCTTCCTATTTCTTTTTTAATACTTATTTTCACTTCTAGTATTCAAAAGAAACTAGGGCAAACTCAAATTCTGGCTAAAATACGTGCCAGTAGCAGAATGGAAGAATATTTACAAGGTATACGTGTTATCAAAGCATATAATATGACTGGAATAAAGTTCATCCGTTTACAGGAAGCATTTAATGATCTCAAACGTGCGAATATCAAAACAGAAGCTCTGATTGGACCTATTGTCATGTTGTCTGTAACCCTTCTTCGTATGGGACTTACTTTGATGATATTATGTGGTACATACCTTTTAATTGGAGGAAAACTTTCTGTTGCTATTTTTGTGATGTTCCTTATCGTTGGCTCCAGAGTTTTTGACCCACTAACATTAGCACTAATCAATCTTGCAGAATTCCGTTATTATTCTATTGCAGGTGAACGTATTTTGAATTTACTAAATGAACCAGAAATGTCAGGAACACAAGATGCCCCGGAACAAGGAGATATTATATTTAGAAATGTATCTTTTGGGTATAATGATAAATATATCCTACATGATATAAGTGTTACAATGAAACAAGGTTCTTTAACTGCTATAGTTGGGCCTTCTGGAAGTGGAAAAAGTACATTGATGAAACTTTGCGCTCGGTTTTATGATCCTGATAAAGGTGTAATATTATTAGGTAACAAAAATATACGAGAGATTGATCCTGAGAAACTTATGCAACGCATTTCAATGGTATTTCAGGACGTATATTTATTTCAGGATACCATAAAGAATAATATTCGATTTGGTAAAGAGAATGCTACAGATAATGAGATAATAGAGGCGGCTAAAAAAGCTCAATGTCATGATTTTATAATACATTTACCTCAAGGATATGATACAATGATAGGTGAAGGTGGATGTACCTTATCTGGAGGAGAAAAACAGAGAATCTCAATTGCACGTGCTATATTAAAAGATGCTCCTGTAATTTTATTAGATGAAGCAACAGCTTCTTTAGATCCAGAAAATGAAGTGGAAATACAGTATGCAATCAATTCTTTAATACAAGGTAGAACTGTTATAGTTATAGCGCATAAACTAAAAACAATAAGTGATGCTGATAAAATTATTGTTTTAGATGGTGGAAATATTGTAGAACAAGGGACACATGAACAATTATTAAAAGATGAGGGATTATATGCTCATTTATGGGATATTCAAGAAAAATCCTGTAATTGGAAAGTAAATGTATAGAGATGGCATAAGGAAAATCAAAGCCGACTCCGGAGCTTTTTGGGGGGAGGCGGTTTGGCGGCGTTTCCGCCGTTAAACCGTCCTGTTTTCGTTTAACGAAAAGACAACTTGCTGTTTGCAGGAGCAGACCACGTTTATCCAATAATTATTGTGTATCAGCCCATTGTATGGCTATTCTCCTGTGATTTTCGGGGCATTTCCATCAAATATTTGCCGACAGCTCTCCCCATTAAAGGGTGGATATCTCTCCATAATTATGTGACTTACGCTCATAATTCAGGAATAAGGAGACGAATATACGGGAAATCTGTCCTTTATATACCCTATTGTCCATTAATGGATTGTTACTTTCACACATCTACAAATGGAGAGTGGCAGTGAGTCGTATATGCTTCATGGTTTTTCTGCATTATCTCCATTAATGCGTACATTTGTTTATATTCAAATGAGAGCATTTGCTACAACGTACAAATAAATTATATCATTGTTGCTTTTTTGTTATCCATTCTAATAAAGTAAGAATTAATTTGCTTATTTATAATGTGATAATGTGTTTAGTAGGTTAGTATTCCATTAATCAATGCGATACTAAACGGAAAAAGGCTGCTTCATTACTGAGGTAGCCTTTTTTATTTCATCCGGCAGGCATCCGGCAGTCAATGGATCGGCATCGGTTGGACGCGCGACCGGCATCGGTTTTGAATCCGATGCCAGTCGCCCTGTCAGTCGATCTTCAATTTCATTATCGTAATCGAGTTGGGAGGGAAATTGTACACTTTGGAACCGCTCAACGAGAAGGATATTTCTTTTGTCTCCGGTACGACCACGCCGGGGTGGTCGTAAGTGTTACGCGCTTCGGGATCTCCTGTGAGCTGAATAATTTCCGCCGTATTTTTGACACTGACGCCTTGCAGGTTCAACTCCGTCTTCTCTTCGTGCTGAGTCGTATTGATCACCTTCAGTATAATCGTATGAGCCTCCTTATCCAACGCCGCAGTAGAAACCAATGAAGGTATGCCGGGAAGTATCGTCTCATGAACCAGCGTGTCATTCACAAAACAACCGATTTGTTCGCCTTTGCAAGCGATCTTCACGTTATACCAACGATTACTTTGGAACGGATAAAGAACAGGTGTACGTAACGTATCCCTCACACCTCCCGCCTGGCGATAGAACTCTACAACACCAGAACCAATCGTCAACCCGATATAGTCATTTCGTTCTCCAGACAGCCCGTTGTCACGCACACGGAATTGGACTTGCCCGCTCCCCTTCGTCCGCCTGATATCCGCCGAGAACGTATAGTCATAGGCAGACGGATCGCCTAAAAGGATATAGTTCCACCTGTTTGCAACCGGCGTCAACGTACCCTGTCCGACCGTCCAGCCTCCGGTCATGACAGCCCCTTCCGTAACCGGCGAATTGTCTATTTTCACCTCCTTGAATTCATAGCTGTTATCGAACATTTCGATACCGGCGCGTCCGAAGGTCACCTGGGGTTTCTGATAGGTGCGGACTTCGGTCTTCAGCACTTCGTCTCCCCTATTGCTGCTAAACATTTGCAACAGATAGTAAGAAGGAGAAAGAGCAATCTGTTCACCGTCAAAAAAGATGACCGGATAACGTTCTATTTTGTATTTTGTATTTCCCAAAACAGGGGCATAAGCCAAACACCTCACAATCTCCTGTCCGTTTTCTACCCCTGCAAGAAAGCAAGCCTCCCCAATAGCCGCCCGCAAACTTCCGGGAGCTGCCCCACCGGACAAGCCGAACTCTCCGATAAAGACAGGAGGCATCCGGCGCGTATACTGTCCGGCAACAAAACGGTTGTGATTAGAGATCAAAAATGATTCGCTCGAATAAAAATGAGTATCTGACCATTCATTTCTGTTCTTTCCTCTTATGTCGGAACTGCTTATCACCATAACCTCCGGATAAGCCTCTTGGATCGCTTTTTTAAACAACTCGAAACGCTTCGTATATTCTAGTCCGTAATTTTCACTGCCGATCTCCACATACTTCAAATCAAAAGGTTCCGGATGTCCGTGACTAGCTCGCAAAGTTCCCAGAATGGAATCGGCCGGTTCATTAGCATAAGCGATGGCATCCAAGGCATCTTGTACTAGTTTCCCCATTGCCGTTATGTCTTCATAACGCGGACGACGACTTTGATTGGTCACACCGCTATTAATGACATAGACCGGTTCAGCATCCAAATCTTCACACATCTGGAGATATTCATGATAGCCGATGCCGTTCGTCGTACCGTATGCCCACACATTCCAAAAATGTTTGCGTTCGGCAATGTCTCCTACGGTTTCACGCCAGACCGGATAGGTTCCCGCCGTATACCCTTCTACAAAACTTCCACCGGGGAAGCGAATGAAAGCAGGTTTCAATGCTGCAATCAGTTCCATCAGTTCCGGACGTAATCCATTCGGACGGCCTTTCCATGTATTTTGCGGAAACAGAGAAACAACATCCAGCCAGAAAACAGCCGAACTGTCAGTCGTTATCGTCAACACGGCTTTATTCGTATTCGAGGTTGCGGTAAAAGTGTGCTTGTACTTCCTCCACTCATAAGCTGGTGCTACCCGAAAAACTTCGCTTAGGGCCGTTTTTCCGGTAGAATCGGCCAAAGTCAGACTTACGGTCTTCGAAGCCATAGAGGCTCCTTTCATATAAAAAGACAAATCATATTTCTCACCTTTCCGAAGCGGTATTCCTCCATATCCTTCGGCAATGACACCTCCTTTTCCTGATTCGGCTGAAGCAGACACCGAAACCAGCAGAGAACGCCGGTTCTTGTCATTAATCAATTCCTTAGTATCGGGATACATATAAGACGTCGCAGAAAAGCAACGCCATCCCGGTACCGAATCAGAACGCAGGAAAGGAATAGTCCATCCATTCGGGGTAGTCAGAACCCGGCGGACAGGGTCGTACGGGCAATTCAAGGGAGGAACTCCATCTTCAAAGCTCCGGTTTTGTATAAGTTCCGCATAAATACCGCCATCCACCGCATGGTTGATTTCCTCAATGGTCAAACCATATAGTTCCTTGTTAACAGGGACTGTCAAACCATCTCCCTTTACCAGAATAAAGGAGGTTACAGGCATTTCCGGCTGACAGCTGGCTAATATGAGCGCTAAAAGAACTAAATTCGATTTCATGGTGCAAACTTAAATAATAATTTTAATAAAAAGCCCCATCTCATCCTATATCAAGCGTTTTAGTTGGACACATTTAATATATAAAAGAATTATTCTTCAGAAATGGAATTTATTTTAGGGGAAAAGACGATTATGTCGACAGAATTAAATACATTTGTATCATTGATAGTATTTGAATATCAAGAAAAGTACAGAATCAAATGGAAAACTTAGCATCACAATATACTGTATTAGTGGTGGACGATGTGCCAACTAACGTTATGCTTGTGCAAGCGATACTAAAAAAAGAAGGTTATACGCTACTGACGACAGATAGCGGAGCTAAAGCGCTACGCATTGCCCAAGAAAGGCATCCCAATCTTATTCTGCTTGATATTATGATGCCAGAGATGGACGGATACGAGGTACTGCAGCATTTGAAAAGCAATCCGGAAACCAACAACATCCCCGTCATTATCATGTCAGCTTTGAGCGATATGCAAAGTATCGTAAAAGGTTATCAGTTGGGAGCAACAGAATATGTAACAAAACCTTTCCAACGGGAAGAATTGGTGAAACGTGTCGCCCACCGTTACGAACTGTTCAGTATCAAACGTATCAAGCAGGAACTTGAAAATACAATCGAATCCCGCGACACGCTCTATTCCGTTATTGCACACGATTTACGCTCTCCGCTTGGTTCTTTGAAGATGATGAATAACGCCATCCTGATGATGGTCGATAAGAATCAGGTTAGCGATGAGGTATACGAAATGCTTCAGATGATGAACAAGACATCGGAAGAGATATTCCAGCTTCTCGACAACCTCTTGAAGTGGGCAAAGAATCGCCTGAACAAACAGAACATTTACAGACAACAAGTCGACATCAACAGCATAGTCAACAGCACTGCCGAGATATTTATTCCAATGGCTACCCAGAAAGGCATATCCATCATGCTTGAAGGTCTGGATAAAGAACTGATGGGATCGACAGACATCGATATGGTAAAAACTATCGTCCGTAACCTGATTTCCAACGCAGTCAAGTTCAGCTACGAAAAAGGTTTGATTACAGTATCAACCAAAACAGACGGGGATTTTGTCGTTGTCAGTGTAAAAGATTCAGGTAAAGGGATCAAAAAAGAAGACCAGGGTAAGCTATTGAGGTCAAACACTCATTTTACTTCTTATGGGACAAATAACGAAAAGGGATCTGGCTTGGGATTAATGCTGTGTAAAGACTTTGTCGAACAACTCGGTGGCAAGCTCTGGTTCGATTCCGAAGAAGGGAAAGGCACCACCTTCTATTTTTCCTTGAAAGTGTCAAATCAAGAATAATAAACAAACTCCTTTAGGAAAGCATCGAATGGCTCTACAGGCATATATGCCGGCATTGCAGGGATCTCTGGGCATAAGGCGTCCGCGCAACAAATACAGGAATGTGGCGGAATCCTATCTGTCCTACTGCAAGAAAAGAAAGAGGAGAGCTTCAAGGACAAGAATGCTTAAGCGCCGTATGATCAAGCTTCTTGAAAAGCTCCTCAGTCAAAGGGATGGGATCCATAGCGAGTACGGTGCTTTACTCCGATATACCCAGGATTATCATAAGCGTCTTTCCATCATCAGAAAGGTGCTTGTACAAGAAAAGGAAATGTTTGAAGGGCGGAAAGTCAGTGACCGCATCGTCAGCATTGACCGTCATTATGTACGTCCCATCGTCAGAGGCAAGGAAACCAAGTCCGTCGAGTTCGGTGCAAAGGTCAATAATATACAGATAGACGGCATATCGTTCATCGAACACCTCTCGTTCAAGGCATTCAATGAGGGTATACGCTTGAAGGACTGTATCCGTATGCAGCAGAAGCTTATGAATGTAAGGGTAAGATGTGTGGCTGCCGATTCCATATATGCCAATAATGCCAACAGAAAGTTCTGTACAAAATATGGGATATCCACATCCTTTGTGCGCAAGGGAAGGGCGGCCCAAGATGAGCCTTTGAGGAAGGTGCTTAGAAGCGAACTCTCAAAAGAAAGGGCTACCCAGCTTGAAGGAAGCTTCGGCACTCAAAAGCAACATTACTCGCTCGCAAGAATAAAGGCCAGGAATAAGAAGACGGAAATCCTGTGGATTTTCTTCGGAATACATACGGCAAATGCCATACTGATGATTAACAAGATCAGGAACAGAACGGGGAAAGCTGCATGATATGAGTTTACTGGAAGAATCAGAAGAGGTCATCAGACTTCTTCCGGAGCATCATGTCTTGCTCGATAAGAGTATATGAGAATATACAGAAAAATGACAATAATAATGGCATATGAAGTGATTATACTCTATCATCTTCATATGCCATATTATGTGGAGACATTTACTGAATATCCCTTTTTATTGCTTTTTACAATAATGGCATTATCCGGCAATCGCTTTTCGATTCCCTTTTTGGGGATATTTACGAAACAGACTCCACCATTTCAATTTCAATACGCCAAACAGTGCTTCCCCGAAGATAGAGGAGTTCATCTTGGAAGTGCCTAATACACGATTGATAAAAATAATGGGGACTTCCACGATTTTATAACCACACTTATATGCCGTAAACTTCATTTCTATCTGGAACGCATATCCTTTGAAATGGATACGATCCAGATCGATCGTCTCAAGCACCTCACGACGATAGCATTTGAAACCGGCTGTCGTATCCTGTACTTTCATTCCAGTAACAAAACGAACATATACGGAAGCATAATAGGACATCAACACACGTCCCAATGGCCAGTTCACGACATTCACACCGTTACAGTAGCGGGAACCGACTGCGACATCACCACCCTGTTCCATACAGGCCGCATATAATTTGGGAAGATCATTCGGGTTATGACTGAAGTCTGCATCCATTTCGAATATAAAATCATATTTATGTTCTATTGCCCATTTAAATCCGCAGATATAAGCCGTACCCAATCCTAACTTACCTTTACGTTCCACCATGAAAAGGCGTTCGGGGAACTCTTTTTGCAGCCGTTTTACAATACCTGCCGTACCATCGGGCGATCCATCATCTATAATCAAAATATGAAATTCTTTCTCCAACCCAAATACAACCCGAATAATATTTTCTATATTCTCCTTTTCGTTATACGTGGGAATAATAACAATACTGTCTGACATATATTTTAATCTATTAATTTCTAATCATTTACATATATGACTGTAAACTATTTGTAAACCACCCTCCAAAGTTACATATTTTTTCTGTGTAAATCTATCATCCAGTTAGCCCATTCATCCGTCCCGTAAGCCGGAATATCGAACCACTCCTTTTCCCTCAATTGCGGCAATAGTTGCATAATCTGATCCAGTTCATTCCGGAACCGGAAAACCTCTTCTTCCGTCAGCTTTACCGAATAATGTTTCTTGCATTCCTTTAATCCAGGAAAAGACTGGAGCAATCCCATAATCTCGGAGAAAGCGGAAGATTGACCTTTGTCTATCTTTAATGTGATTCCGGACATCTTTCCTCCATCTTTTCAAGTTGATATGACAATAGAGCATTTTCTTGCTCTAAGGCATTACACCGGCTAACAGCTTCCTTGAGCTGCTTCCGGAGTGAGGCTATTATTTTGTCTTTATCTTCCATCTATTTATATTTTAAATTAAAAGTTATGACAAAAAATTGTATCTTATATGATTGCTTTAATGCAATAGATGATCATTATCAAACTCTCATCTGTACATTAATAGATTCCAGAAAATCAATTTTAGTAAACTCGCTTAGTTTCAATTTATTAATGAGAGGATTTTTTGCTAATGAAGCTTACTATCGTTACTTATTTCATCATTCATATTATTTATCACTCAAATACCATTATGATGAAATAGAGAAAATTATTTACTTAAAGGAATAATCATCTATTAATTAAGCCCTTAAGCATACTTTCTCTAATTATGGCTTTAGGTGCAAATTTCTGAACTATAGACTCAACTATCACCTTTTCTGCCTCCGAACAGATAGGGCTAAGTGTTATTTTCATTTTTGATAATAATTCAGGATTTATTTCTAAATCAAAAAAAGAAAGCTTGGGAGGGATTCTATCATATACAGCCTGCATAATCCGTTTTGGCATCTGGTTTATGTCTATATCTCCCCAAATATTAGGTAAAATAGTCAATGTGAAACGATGTTCTTTTTGAAAAGCCCAACATTTTCGTTTATATAAGCCTATCTTTTTTAGATTCATTTTCATTGCTCCTTCCCCATTTCCCATATCTTGTATTTGCACAACATCTCTCATTTCAGAAAATGGATTATCCACATATAATACTTTCTTAAAGAACATTTCCGAATCATTAAATGAAGGAACTACTAAGTAATCTTTCGTTACTATCTTTTCAATCGGCAGTATTGAACTTTTTTCATTCTTCGAATATACATCAACTCCATAAAACCTTCCACTAGGAATATGATACTTTAAGAACATATCACTATCTAGGCTAATTCTTATTCCGTGCATCTCTTTACCAGCATACATTTTCCATAAAGGAATACTTTCCTCTTCACTATCGGTCCAACATGACACGAAAGTATAATAACTAAGTTGGATATTTTTACAGGATAATCCTGCTTCTTCGCTATCATCAACCTTATCAAGTCTTGTAAAACGTATCGTTTTATTTTTCAATATGAGAGCTAAATTCTCAATTGATGTATAATGATGTATCTCCATAACTCTTTTTTATTTAAACAACCCCAACGCCGTAGCAATATTACCTCTGCGATCACAGTTATTATGTTTACTATTTCCTTGTGAAAGGATAAGTCTACAATATTACATCCGCAACCACATGCTGCTTCACAATCCACAAACCACGCACCTGTTCAATATCGATATCAAAATCATCATGGTTCTCCCGATCTACAGACCGGGCTATCCAAAATCGCTTGGCCAAAGAGGGATCACTATAGCGACGCAAGATCTTAATATGACCATGATAATCTCCGGTCTGCTTATCTTCGACAACAATTCCGAATACATTCCCAAACGGAATTTGATTAGGGAACTCTTTCTCAAAGCTGAAACGTTTCAAAGCAATCCAGCAACCGGATGGATAGGCCGGAGCCATCGAATTACCTGCGACTTGGGCAATTGCTTCGCAATCTTTACAATCAGGTAAATACCAATATCGCTTTACAGAGTCTGTACTTCCTAACAACTCTGCATTTCCGCCTGAGAACTTGAAATCAACCTCTGGCAATAACTTTAATCCTTTCTCCATAGCTTCTTTATATTCTGTTTCGGTATTAATAACTAAGTTAGAACCAGACAATTCCAATTCCTTTTTATTGAAATAATCTATTATGATATTAGCATTCGCCAAAGTCGGTCTTGTATTTCCGTTTCTATAATTTCCTATAGAAGCTTCCGTTATACCCGTATCTTTAGCAATCTTATAATTTGATAAGGTTGAATTAGAAATCAGCTCTATCGCTTTCTGCACTATTTCAGCTTTACATAATTGCATACTTTAATATTTTAGTATATTTGCGAAAACATTTAATACTTGCCATTATGACAAACAAAGATTATATCAGACAATCATCTGGACTTCCACAAGAAGTTAGAACAGCTTGTGATACCATCTTTCTACATGAATATTACAAGTATATAGAAAAAGACATCAAGTCCTTCAATGATGGATTACGTCTTGGGCGTATCACCGCAAGGACGATCATAAACGAACTCAAGCTTGCTCAACAAAATATGAGTATTCCTTCCAGATAGATCATCAAGTAATAAAAACAGCTTATCAATATTATGTTGTTTTATATTCAATGTTTTAGCCACATTAACTTCTGAGTATACATCAATAAGACAACCTATAACTAAATCTATTGTATCTTGTTGGTTAACTCTAACCGCCATATCTAAACTATAGATAAGAGATGTTACATAGGAGCTAAGATCTTTCTTTGCAAGAAAATAATCTCTTAGCATGTCTATTATCTTATGTTGTTCACTAATTATACCTTTAACTGTTTTGGTTTCAAAGTCTTCAAAAGACTCTTTCATTTTTAATTCAAAAGCACTCCTTATCCTTTTCTCAACTGTCAAATAACTAACCGCAAAAAATACCGCAAGAGATGCTACCAACAAAGACAAAACACCGACCAATACACCCATCCAATCCACAGTCATTGGTTCACAGCGCAAAAGCACACATGATACAGAAATCAGACTGATAATCAGCGATAGTCTAGAAATAGCCAAAGATATCTTATTTGTCATAAATCTTAAATACTCTTAATTACTATAATATTTTAGCATAAAACCACATATACTAAAATATTATAGTATATATTTGCACCTGTAATAATTAATACAACATCAAAGGTAAAGAAATTAGTATATATATAATAATGTAAGGAGGTAAAAAATGGAAAAATTAACCCTACAAAGTCATGGAGCAAGTGAGCTGTCTTTCAAAGACAGATACGAAGCACTTGATAAAATCCCAACGCCCAAGCAGGAGTTCGTTCGCCGGATTGCTAATGCAACAGAGCGTACCGAACAAACTGTTTACAATTGGTTAAGAGGCACATTCAGCCCCGATAAGCTTTGCAAAAAGGCTATATCTAAAGAATTAGGCGCACCTATAGAAATTCTTTTTCCGGAGGGAGAATCATGCATGCAATAGAATTCTATACCACTCCATCCGGTGAAGTAATCATCAAAGAACAGGGACAGCCGGAGCGCCAGTTAAAGGAATCGGATACCGACTTTATTCAGCGTTTTCTAGAGGTGCTGGAAGAGTTTTATCCGGAAGCTTACACGGCACTCCGTAAATATTACGCCCGTTACGATGGAAATAAATGCTATCGGGATTTCTTGGCTGTACGCCGATTTATCAAATGCAACTTCGGGTTGTATGACAATATGATCGATATTGATGAGAACTGGAACTTCAAGTTTGAATTTGTCGGTTGTCCGCTGCGTGGGGAATGCGATGGCTTCAAGAAAATCTGTGAACCGAAGTTCAACAGTACACTTTCAGATTGTCAACTTCGGGTAATGGAGCTTTGCTACTATGGCAAGAAAGACGAAGAGATTGCGGAAGCGCTTTTTATATCGTCCCACACCGTAAAGAATCATCGGAAGAACGTGTTCCGAAAACTCTCGATACACTCTATGGCGGAGTTTATGCGATATGCAAACGAAAAGAATCTTTTTAAAAGCGAATAATCATGCAGACCGACACAACCTATCCAAACATTCCTTCTTTTCGGAAAATCGAACTTGAATACCTCGCTTGGCAAATCACCAAGATACAAGCCGGTACCAGAGAGTTTATCGGACAAAAGGAAGCACATATCCGCTTTGGACGGCAGAATGTGGAACGATGGGTATCAGAAGGTACTTTACAGCGTTACAAACGGCCAGGCAAAATCGAATACAGGTTGGAAGACTTGTATAAATGCGCTCTGGATCCATACGATTACTAAATGAATTATTAACACGGCAAGGCACTCCAGATAAAGGGTTATCGGAGGATGTTTACAATATAAATCCAACTCGCTATTTCAAAGACAAGTAAACGGCTTTTGCCAATTAATCATTGATGTATGAAAACAAATTACTGGAAACTCGCTCAAATAGCGAGGTGGGGATTTTACATCCTGTTTGGAACGCTTGCCATACTTGGTATTATCGCTATTTGCTTGGGGTATTTCCAGCATATAGTTACGGCATCTGGTTGCGTGGCAATGGTTTACACGATAAAGAAACATTGGTAATTAATTTTTAAACAATAGAATCATGTCAAATCAAATTCAAATTAAAGTAGCTGAACTAAATCAGCTAAATCCGCTCATGATAGCGGATGATAGCCGGGTTGAACAGAAGTTCATACTCATGTACAATGCGATCTGGGGAACCAGCCAAGGAGCACAGATTTATGAAAAGGAAAAATTCAACTTCCGGAAAATCTTACAAGACAAGCCGGAACTGCAAAGATGTTCTCCCCTGTCCCTGTACGGCTGTTTCTTAGATATTGCCGTAAACGGCCTGTCTCTTGATCCCACAGGACGCCCCCACTGCTATATTCTCCCCCGCAGCACGAAGACCGGCTATAAGGACAACAATGGCAACGATATCTATGAACTGCGTGCTTACCTTTCCATCACCGGTTATGGGGAATTGGTTATGCGCCAGCGTGCCGGACAGGTCCGGTATGTAGATAATCCGGTTGTTTGCTATGAAGGTGACACATTCTCACCGGGATTGGTTGACGGAGTAAAGACCGTTACCTATCAGGCGGCCTGTCCCCGCAAATCAAATAAGGTGATCGGTGGTTTTATCCGTATTGTCCGCGCCGATGGGACTGTAGACTGGCATTGGATGATGGAGGGTGATATCAAACGCTTAGAGGCGTACAGCTACAAAAACAACCAACGTTGGAATCCGCAAACCCGTCAAAAAGAAGGTAAGGCGAATGCCCTCTATACTTCAAACGAAGGCGGTATCGATCCTGGGTTCTTGGAAAGCAAACTGATTAAACACGCATTCGACGGATATCCCAAAGTCCGGACCGGAAAGTTTACTGTATTCGAAACTCAAGAAGAACCGCAGGATATTGACTACGGATTAGAACAAACAACCGTTATTCAGCCCAATCAACCCGGACAGCAGCCACAAGCCCTCCAACCTCAATCGGAAAACCCTTTACAGGAATTCGGAGAGCAACCACAAGCGGAACCGGTACCCGCATCAGGTATAACAACCCCAATATCACAGGAAGATGAAGACGCCGGATTTTAATAAACTCGATCAATCACTTAAAAATTTATCACAATGGATACACAAGCTAACAATTCTCTTATTAAAGTGGAAGAATTCAATCAGATCATGCAATCGGCTCCTGCCACCTTGCAACGCAACCAAACTTCCGTATCGACATGTAACCAAGCCGGACAAACACTTCTGGACACCATTGAAGCGGAAGGAGGTATTAGCTCGGATGAACTGGATGCGAAGGTCTCAGAGTATTTGGCAAAGACGAAAATAACAATAGAAAACATGAACAAGCGTCGTAAGCCATTGACGCAACTTCTGGCTACGGTCAGCAAGTCTTTTACCTCTTTGGAATCGGCTATCGACGTCAAATCGGTCACCACTATTCCTTATAAGCTCCAACAGGCCCGTAACAAATACGCGGCCAAGAAGATTGCCGAACAAAAACGACGGGAAGAGGAAGCTCGCCGTAAACAGATGTTGGAGAACGAAAAGGCTCAATACCGATCGGATATCTCTGTCATGTTGGATACAGCGTATGCCGCATACGTTGAAAAGCATATCAATGCACTAAACAGCATGTTCAACCGCACTACTCTCGCTACCTACAACGATGTATGCCGACGAATATCCGAAACAAGTATAAATTTCTCCTGGAGTGCTTTTGTAGAAAACGTTTCTGACAACAAACAAACCTTCTATATGGACGCAGAAACCCGTAAAGCAATAAAAAATGAAGTCGCTATACAAAAGAAGAAAGATTTTACAGAACGTTACCGTTTTGAAATAGAGGGTACAAAGCAGGATTTGATCGACAAACTCCCCAGCCTCCGCAAACAACTGGAAGAACAGGAAGAGCTACGCCGTACCAATGCGGTTGAAGCTGCCCGTATGGAAGAAGAGCGAAAACAACAGGAAGCGGAAGAAAGAAAAAAGCAGGAAGAAGAACGCAAACGCCGGGAAGAAGAGGCTAAGGCCAAAGCGGCTGCTGAAAAGTCTGCTGCCGAAGTACAGGCAGCATTTGATTTCTCAGCAGCCAGCATGTCCCCTACTCCAACGAAAGCCAAGGTCAAGAAGAAGATCCAGATAACCAATCCACAAGGATTCATGCAGGTATATCAGATGTGGTTCATGCGCGAAGGAATCAATATGAGCATGGAGGATCTAGAGAAGGTACATAAGAAGATGATTACCTACTGCGAGAAAGTTGTGAATAAGGACGGAGAGCAAATCCAATCCGCATATGTAAAGTATATCGATGATGTAACAGCCAAATGATATGAAAAAGAAACTCTATCTGTCCTCATGGATAAACTTCGGAAAATACAGACGCGAGCCAAGTATTCTGAAAAAGATTCTCGATACGGAAGAGGGCCGCAAATGGTTCCGGTGGCTGATGGATAACACCTACAATTTCGAATTTGACTTTGCAGTCATTGAATATCTAAAACTCAAGGAAGAAGATGCAAGATACGTATTACCAACGGTCGGAGGTTAGTAACTCGGACCTTACGGAACTAAAGAACCTCCTCTATCCCCGTACCCAATACGGGGATAAGGAGAAAGCCTTCAAATTCGGCAGCCTAATCGATGCGATGATTACCGAACCGGAAAGGGTCAGGTATGACAAACGCATGGTGGACGATATATTGTATTCCGGCGAGGATTGGGAACTGGCAGAAGCCATGAAGAAGTCCCTCCGCATGGAAGCCCGACACGATCCTTTCCTGGCCCAAGTGCTTGCTAAGGCGGAAACTCAACGATTCATGGTCAATAAGAACCAATGTTTCCAATATGGCAACTTCAAATACACACTCGATACCCGGTGCAAATGGGACTGGTGGCTTCCGACCTACGGATTTGGGGGAGACCTGAAAAGCACTTTTGCCAGCACACAAAAACAATTCGATGAAGCTATTGACTTTTTCGATTGGGACCGTTCCCGCGCCTGGTATATGGATATCGCAGGCAGTCGGCAGGATTTCATCTATGGTATCTCCAAGAAAAATCAAAAAGTGTTCAAAGCATTCATTAAACGAGGCGATACGATTTACCAGAAAGGTAAAGAAAAATACGAAGAACTTGCCTTCCGGTGGTGGATGCTGTTCGGTTGAAAATAAATAGGATATCCTTTTTTTCGGAAGATATATTTTAAAGACAAACAGACATGAATTTAAACATCACACCCATAGATAAAATATCCAACGAGTTGGCAGCTATTGATTCCTATCTGAATATTACCATGAGTGAAGAAGTCCAAGAAGCTGTCCTACGTGGAAACGACCTTGCCGTCTATATCGCCCGGACCGGGAAACTGTTAGCAGATGCCAAATACCATCTGAACGGGAAAAAGAAATCGGAAGTCTTCGATACGTTACGGGAAACAGCCTCACGTGCCGGGGCTACCTCCAAGGCAGTAAATGCTATCATTGACAGTCTGTGCAAAGATGAACAATATCTTGTCGATTGGTGTGAGCGTTTGAACCGGACCGCGACTCATCAACTGGAATGGTGTCGCACTGTAATCAGTAAAGCAAAAGCAGAAATGGCCTTAGCGCCCCAAAGTTATAACAATCCTAAATTTTAAAAAGTATGGAAGATGAATTAGTAAAAGAACAACCTGTGTATGAAATTCAAAAAGTTAAGCTCAAGAACAACCAGGTAACGGCAGATTATACAGAGCGATTTGTAGAAGCAAACTACAAGAACGAAGTAACCAAATCATCCCAGCAATTCGTTCATCCGGACCTGTTATATGCCATGAGTTTGTTAAAGACTCATGCCGTCAAGATTTGCGAAATGCAAGAAGCCGGAGTTGTAAATATCGAAAATCCTTCGGATGATGATCTGAATGAGAAACTGAAAAATATCGTTGTCACGGGGTATAGCAAAGGTGGATCAGACGAATCGGCCGGTGTTTCTATCCAGGCACAAAAGCTATTGAAAAGCGGACAAGTCCTTAACCTTTCCGTCCCGTTTACAAAATTCGAAGACGAATCCGGCGAGGGATATCCGTATGGAGATGCTTTAAAACAGGCGGTCAGCCGACTTGACTACGAAGTGGACGCTTACCTGTTCGGCGGAAAATATGGAATCAAACAAGAATCGTTCGATTTCGATGTTCCCGAAGAAGCAGATATTACCGGAGAAGCAGAGCCGAAGCCGAAGAAACGCGGCCGCAAGAAAAAAGCAGAAATGGAGGATGTCACCGAAGAGATAAAAGCGTTTGACGAATTTGCATAACACCTACCACTATGACAATTACACTGCAAAATACAGAAAAAGGGCAATGTTATGCGGTGAAGTTTGACAGATACCGCCAGCAGGTTGTAGACAAGCTGAAAAGCTCTGTTTCCATCCGCTGGTGGGACAAACAAACGGGCGCATGGCTGATTCCGGCAACCAACAAATGCAAAGCAGAATTGGATCAATTGACTTATTACGTCCGCCATTTCGAACCGGTACAATGGGGAACGATTGCACAATCACAGACAGAGGAGGATGTTGCTTTTCAAATACCGGAAATGCCGGAACTAGACGGAGAACATGGACTGAAAGTACAGCCTTACCCCTATCAACTGCAAGGAATTGCACGAGGCTTGCAACTGAAACGGTTTATCAATGGAGACGATATGGGACTTGGTAAACAACAACCGGTCAGTAGTTACGTGGCTACTCCAAACAGCTTCAGACGGATCGGAGAGTTACAAATTGGAGACGAGATATTCGGCAGGGACGGAAATGTATATGCCGTAAGCGGCGTGTTTCCACAAAAAGAACGCCGCGTGTTCAAAGTTACGTTCTCTGATGGCGTATCCTGTGAATGCGGGCCAGAACATCTGTGGTGTGTCCGAGATGTCAACCGTAGAAGAAAGGGGAAAGGATGGATCACCAAGACAACACAGGAGATCATGGATTCCGGCGTAACCTACAACCTGAAAGGTTTTGGCCATAACCATACAAGACGGAAATGGGAAATCCCAATGTGTGAACCTGTGAAGTACAAGGAAAGATTATACATCATCCATCCTTACATCATGGGGGTACTTTTGGGAGACGGCCATCTTTGCGGTGGTAACGGAAAACTGTCTTTCTCTACACCGGATATGGATGTGGCTATTGCCGAAAGGGTAAGAAAACTTTTACCCGGCGACATGCTATTGATACGGGACGATTACGCCACGTGTCCGCGATACAACATTACAAAGAATCCGACAGTCCACGAAAATCGTTTTTACCAAGAGATCAAACGGCTCAAAGCAGACAAACCGAGTGTAGAGAAATTCATACCATACGAATACATGCACGGATCGGTGGAACAGCGCATCGACCTCTTACGCGGTTTGATGGATACAGATGGATCGGGAAAGAAAAACAGGATCACCTACAGTACCCTTTCCTATGGCATGGCACGTGACATTGCCCTTTTGGTACGTTCCCTTGGAGGACAGGCGATCATACGCAGGTACGACAGGCGAAATGAAGGTAAAGGCGTGGAGTTTCAAGTAAACGTGAGGATCAAGGTTTGCCCGTTCTACCTCGAACGGAAAGCTGCCGAATGGAACATCAAAAAGACGAACTATTGTTCACGGTATATCTCGTCTATCGAATATATTAGAGAGGAAGATTCCGTATGTATAAGCGTAACCGCTCCGGATCATTTGTATCTGACAAACAATTATATTGTAACGCACAATACACTTGAAAGCATCGCCACTATCAACAAGGCCGACGCCTTCCCCTGCCTGGTAATCTGCCCGAATGTTGTCAAGATCAATTGGCAAAGGGAATGGCATAAGTTTACAGACAAGAAAGCGATGGTATTAACCGATTCCGTCCGCGATAGCTGGCCTTTCTTCTGGCAGACAGGCATGAACCAGGTTTTTATCGTAAACTACGAAAGCCTACGAAAATACTTTGTCCGGCGGATCATGAAAGCAGAGAAATGGACATTGAAAGATGTCGAATTTCACAACACGATCAAACTGTTCAAGTCCGTGATAATCGACGAATCGCATAAAGTCAAATCAACGGCCACCCAGCAGACCAAGTTTTGCAAAGGCATTGCATCCGGGAAAGAATATATCATCTTGCTGACTGGGACACCTGTTGTCAACAAACCAAAGGATCTGGTTGCACAATTGGGTATTATGGATCGCATGATCGATATGGGTGGATGGAAAGGTTTTATGCTTCGGTACTGTTCCGGTCCTAACCAAGCGAGCAATCTAAAGGAGCTAAATTATAAGCTATGGCAACACTGCTTCTTCCGCAGAGAAAAGTCGAAAGTACTCACCCAACTACCGGATAAAGTGCGTCAGATTGTTTCCTGTGAGATAACGAACCGCAAGGAATATATGGATGCGGAGCGCGATCTGATCGATTACCTGAAACGCTACAAGGAAGCAGATGATGAAAAAATCCAAAAGTCACTGAAAGGGGAAGTGATGGTTCGTATTGGTATTCTGAAAGATATTACTGCACGCGGTAAATTGAAAGAGGTTATCGACTTCGTGAAGGACTTTCGGGAGAATGGGAAAAAGATCATCCTGTTCTGTAACCTGCATGAAATTGTAGACCGCCTGATGATAGCTTTTCCTTCCGCCGTCTGCGTCACCGGACGACAGAATATGCAGGAGAAGCAGGCTTCTGTCGATGCCTTTCAAAAGAATCCGAAGACGGACGTTATCATCTGTTCCATTAAAGCGGCCAGTGCCGGTATTACGCTCACAGCAGCCAGCGATGTCGCCTTTATTGAGCTACCTTGGACGTATGCAGATTGTGATCAGGCAGAAAGCCGTGCCCATCGCATCGGGCAGAAAGACTCTGTGAATTGCTACTACCTGCTCGGCCGTCGGACAATCGACCAAAAGCTCTATCGGATCATCGAAGAGAAAAAGCACATCAGTAATGCCGTATTGGGGGCTGAAGATAATATCCAGACAAATATTGTCGATATGGTAGCCAATCTTTTTGATACGAACGAAGAGGAGGAATAAGCATGAAAATAGATATAAGAATCATAGCATCATTACTAACCGCTCCTTTTATTATCTTAATATGTATAGGTGAATTGTTTCTTATTATATGGATTATTCTAAAATCATTAGGATGCCTATTCTATTTTGTTACTCGATTAGCGAAAAAGAAAGGTACAAATATTTTAAATAAAGAAAGGCAGCGCCTCACAGCGCCACCCACTCATAATCAACAACAAATATATCAAATAAAGACGACTATGGCAAGTGAGGCATTGAATAAATATATTGAGAAACGTTACGACAGGTGGCTGGATTACGCTAAGTATCACTGCTCACTTGCCGGAATGACAGACGAAGCTATTGACGTGTTGAACGAGGTAATGTGTATGCTGCTTCAAAAGCCCCTGGAGCATCTCTCCCGATTAATGGAAGCCAAACAGGGTAAATATACTGAACTTGACTTCTATATCCTGCAAATGATAAAGCTAAACGTTACCTCAGACACGTCTCCATACCGGCATAAATACAAGCCCATTCCGGTAGATGAGAATGTAGATTGGCGACGGCTGAATATCATCGACGAACCCGACGACAGCCCGGATCGTACCGAATATATCCGGGAACGTATGCAGGATATCCGGAACATAATCGATCAATTAAGCTTATCCGAAAAAGCCAAACGGATCTTTGCTTGGAAATTCTTTGCAGGAGAGTCTTTCGCGGATTGGCCGGGACCGGAAAACAGGAAGGAGTTGTATGAAGTTTACAAAAGTGTTTTCAGTGCAGTGATGGATAAGAAAGATGGGAGGTTACTGTTTTGATAAAAAGGGGCGTCCGGATATCACTATCTGAACGCCCAGCCTTATCTATGAAAATTCACGAACTACTATAAAAATTATTTATCATCAATACTAACTAATTCTACATCATCAAAATCAAAATCTATTTCCATCTGTTGATATTGTTTAGGATAGGCAACATCCAACATTTTCATAAAAACATCCCATTTATAGCCAGAAACTCTCCCAAGTGCTTGAACGGCGGCTAAATGTTCTTTCAATTTGGGCAAGCCAACTTCTTTTGTTAGAAATTGATGATGCCTAAAACTCCTATTACCAGATTCATTTTTTGGATTTGCCTTTTTTAATTCGGCTAAAATAAGAGGGGCGATTCTTTGGTATACAATATCATCTATCCATTTACCAATAACACCAGGCCTTTTATTTGTTTGAGTCCATGTCCAATTTCTCATTTTGTATATCATTTCAAAAAAACTATCATCAAAGACTTTTACCCATCTTGAAGCTTCTTGTGAAATAAATTGTTTTAAAAATTTTTGAAGTTCATCTTTCGCCCTTGTTTTTTCTTTATCATATCCTGTCACTTCGTCAACAAGAGCTATTATGCCAGTTTTTGCAACAGATCGAATTATTATATCTGCGTTTCTTACGATTATTTCATCATCAAACTCTCCGTCGCGATTTGCTTCAATTATCCCAGAACATATATCAATAAGTATAGTAACCTCATACCCATAAGTCACTGACTGAGAGCCACCAGCACCAGGTCTTTTGAATTTTATAGGATTGTTTATTCTTTCTATAACACTATTTTCACCGTCGCTAAATCGCATTGTCAAAGGAGCTTTATTAACGAATGGAGATAACCATGCTGCACTCGTTCTGTCTTTATTCAATACTTTTTGTATTCCTCTTCCTGAAAATACTCTAGTACCATCTTCTAAGACATAACAAGGTATTTCTAAATTTCCCAAATGAAGTGGGGTTTTGTCCGAACCAAATTTTGCAACTAAAATTTTTTCTTTTTTGGGTTCTTCATCTTCTGCAAATAAATCTGACACTTTTACATTAAGAGCCTTTGCCACCTTTTCCAATGTAGTTTTTGTTGGGTTTCCATTGATAGCTTTATTCAATCCAACAGGTGTTATCCCAATCTTTTCTGCAAGTTCTTTTTGAGTTATACCTTGCTCCTTACAAATATCATTTATCAACAACATAATACACATAGTTTAATTATTCAACATCAGCAAAGATACAAATTAAACCATATATACAAAATTTTAATTCAACTATTTTCTGTTTTGAAACAAAAAAACCGCCCTACCTTCACTGGCAGAGCGGCCAATACTAACATTAAATCTATAAAACGAAAAAAAATCTACCAAATACGATAAAACCCACCTATACCAATATAGGGAGACAGGCCATTTCTTCCTATCCCATAACCAGTCGTAAGGCCTATTCCCCACCGACGAGTTTTCACTTTTTCTGTTATGTAAATTGTCTTCTGAAACACATCGATACTGTCGAGCGAAGGATTATATCCTGACACCCAAGCGTGATAATCATCCGTCAAGTATTCTTTCTGTGTGACCGGGATAGGTACAAAAATCGGCTCTCTCACTGTATCTCCCTCAAGTGTGATGTAGACAGGGAACAGTTCCGGAACCGTCTGGATCACCGTTTCATAGACAGGATAAGGAATGCTATCTCGAATCGTGTCACGCAGAGTCGACGTGTCGGTTTTTCCAACAAGCTCATCCCCTATCCTATTCGTGTGCCGGCCGGCCAAGAAGCAAAGAAGGCAGAGAATCAAAATCAGTATTACATGCCAAGTTTTCATGATTAATATTTCATAGCCATACCCGTATTTGGAGGCCGCCCGGATATGAAAAAGGCGGCACATCTCAAATTAACATGAGGAGTGCCGTCTTCTGTTCTCTTAAGAAAATAAGACGAAACTAATTTTGTATTTTCACTTTTGGAGATTTCTTAAACAACTCATATATCTGAGAAGCTCCACCGAAAGGTAAATATACATTTTTAAGTTTTGTTCCGATAAGTCTATCTTTAGCTATTACACGACCTGTTGAATATACATCATAAATGAGTTCTTCCATAAATCTATCAGGAAGTCTCACCTTATCATCTTCTATATAATTATTCAAGTCCTTTATATATAGTACAAAAGAATATGATATACATGCCAGTTTTTCCGACGTTTCTTCTTTTTCAATAAGATATGTCAAAGAAGCTTCCGATACCAAGACACTTTCATTTTTATTCAACTTAAAAGAAATAAAAAATTCAATTCCCGTATTATCCGTTTGATCCAACGATGAAAGAATCTCAGAGTTGATAGAAAACGATTCCTCTTGTATATCCAATATTTTTACTTCTAAAACTTCAGTTTCCATTATAAACCATCTTTAATCCGTTAGACGCATTGACTATTGTATCAGCATTTTTTACAGATTTGCTTATCGGATAAGTTGTATATGATGAGTTGTAAAGAAAAAAAACACTTCCATCTAATGTTTTTTTAACAGACAAGATTTCACAATCAAGTGCAACCTCTATTTTCTTTATTGTAGATATCGTAAAATTATGGGTTCCACGCATCCATTTACTTATTTCAGCTTCACTCTTTCCTAATTTAGTTGCTAAATCCTTTTGAGTTAATCCTTTCGAGGCCAAAACACAATGTATCCTATCCGCTATTTTAAAAGAAAAATCTACCCATTCCCGTGTTTCCTCGGAAATCATAGTTCTTCTTTTCTCCAATATTTTACTTCGTTTCATCATCGTTCCTTGTAAATTTTAAGTTTCCTATAAGTTCACCCGATTCATTTATACATATTTTTCCACTATGCTTTCGTGATTGAATGAATCTTTCAGTATCAACCAATCTATTAACTATAGATGACAATAATGGACTGTCTTGCCATTTATCAGCGTCTTTTATTCCTCCATTTCCTAAAATAAGAATCTTGTTCGAAATTCTGACACAGTAAAGACGAATCTTGCTTGTCTCTATTGGTATAGCGGAAATACCACTTCCATATCTATATTCAGGGCGAAAATACCTTTCCAACGCCCCTCTACGAATTATGTTATCTAACCATGATAAAACAATATCCAAATCTTCTTTATATTCATCATTATCTGAGAACCTTAAAACGAATTCCTCAAACTCTGTATATTCATGTCCATCTATCCTAATCGAATATAAATTCAGTTTGTCATATTGCTCTATTAATTCGACTTCATATCGTTCCATTCTTAACTTTAAAGTTAATACACGATGCAAATATGGAATTTTTTCTTTCGTGATAGAAACAACGCATTGACTTTAACTTCCACATTAATTTTTTTTCACAAACAGCACTCCCCACAATGTCAAAGAACGATTATAGACAAGTAGTCTTTTATTGCAACAGATTCCACCCGGCAATAACATCCAGCATATCGGCTTCTACCCCATTCTCAACCTTGCTCATCCCGGCCACAATACGGATCATCTGCTCTCGGTCATTTACATTGATCGGATCATCAGCCGGGATTCCGGCATAGTCTGAGACAGCCTTGATATAGGCTTCCGTGTGATTGTTGTCCTCCGGCGGGGCCCAACGGGTAATCATCTTACGGATAGTGTCGAGCTTGTAATTTTTGAAGTAGTTAGACAATATTTTAAACATAGCCCGGTATCCGTAAGCCATTGTTGTAAATTGCTTAAACGACTTATCCTTGCTTGGACGGATTTCTCCCTGAAACAAATCATCGTTAATCCGGATATTTCCGGGATTATTATTTCTTAAACCTCTTGGTAAATTATTCTTTTTCATTTTTATCCTCCTATTATTAATACCCATTCTGCGGTTCACGATCACCGCATTTCTTTCTCTCACATCTTTTCATGGCAAGTTCAAGCTTGACATCCGAATAGCTCTCTTTCAAAGTAAAAAGCTCATCCTGTACCTGTCGAAGCCTTCCGGTTTGTTCTACAAAGCGTTCTTCTTTTTCTGATAGCTGTTTTTGCAGGAACTCGTTATACTCACGTAAAGCCTTGAACTCCTCTACATCGGCATGGGCGTCCTCAATACGGGCGTTTGTCTTCCGGTTCGTATAGAAGCTAATCCCCCATTTTATCGCCTCGAATCCTCCCAATGTCCCGATTATTGTTAATATATCGGTTAATTCTACATTCACTTTACACCTCCTTCCGTTTTTATTTGATCATCTTTGTTACGAGTTTTTTCATTGCCATAAGGCAGTGTTTGTTATTTCTCCGCCTCCGGTCTGTGATAGATGGGAGGCGGATTTTTATATTATTCGCCCGGTTGCTCCTCTTTTAGCGGTTCATCCAAAATTTTGACATACGTCGGCATCGTGAACTCAGAGAACATGCCGTTGCGATCTATGAAGTCAACACGTTGTTTGAGGTATTGAAGTTCTTCATCAGTCAAAGCTATATCTGTTGTTTCCGTTATGGCCGCTGCATCAGTAAATCCGATGTTGATTTGACCACTCCCCATATCCTTGATAACGATACGCTTCTGATCAACCTCCGAGATCGCTATCTTACTGTCTATCGATACTTTCAGTTCCATGTTTTTTCTCGTGTCAAACTGTGGTAACACGGTGTTGAGTATTAATACTCTGTCTTTCAATGTTAAATTCATCTTCTTATTCTATATATAATAAACCTGTTGCACTATCCCATTTTACATTATATTTTGTTCCAGATGTATCTAAATCATTAATCTGGGTTAACGTTGGTAAGAAACATGCTTTTACACAAGTCCTAAATACCCATGAGGCATCAGATTTAAAATGTCTGACAAAAAAACTTATTTCCCGATAAGCCGTTGCATCAGGATTGTATTTCATTACAATAAATTTTCCGATATTACCTAAAATACCTTGATAAGTTCTTTGAATTTCCATACCTTGAGCTTCTCTTGCTGCAAACAGATTAACATAGTTATTATTCCACGATTTGTCGGTTAAATAAATGCTTGAAAAATTAGATGTGCCTCCATTGAGACTTATAGCATTTAACATTCTAACATTAACATCTCCACTTTGGTCAACTCTAAAATCTGCACTTTCTGGAACTAAACCTCCAGCCCAAAATCTTATAGAACTATTAGATGTGCCATATCCTGTAATCCCTGCTTGTCCATTTCTTAACAAAATGGCGTCATTCGCTGTAATAGTTCCATTTGAAACCACATTACCTGAGCTATCAACACTAAAAGTTGGATCAGTAGGTGGTTGTCCATTAGCCCCAGCTGCTCCTCCCGACCAAATACGGATCGTACCAGAAGCGGCCATTCCACCTGTGCTTCCAAAAGCGATTGCACCTGTTGTTATGAGCCCACCGTTGATCTCCGTTATCGTATTGTCATACTTCGAGGCAAGAACCCATGAAGAACCGCTATACCTATAAATATTCACACCATCCACCCATAAGTCATTAGTCCTCATACCCGATGTTGGAGCCGTCGTTTGATAAAATACCCTTGCCTTGTTATTGGCTGTCGATTGGGCATTATTAGCCGCATTTGAAGCATTTTCAGCTTCTGTCAGGGCATCATTTATCCCATCATACAACGGTTGAAGATTAGGACGGTCAGAAATGTTATTATAACCGGATGTTCCAGATTTGAATATCACAGGTCCGGTTATAGTCCCATTCACCAGATCAATCACCAACCGGGCTAACTTGTCCTTTATCAACCCTGTCGTAATCGTCTGACCAGCTATCTCAGTGTATCCATAATTCGGAAGCCAAGAGCGTACGCCATCCTCCGGAGTATTGAGCACCCCTACCCAGAAATGATAGAACCCTGTTTCATCCTCTAACTTTATCTGCCGTTCACTGACATATATTGAGCCATTTGTTCCTTCTTTTGGACATTTGGCATAAACATAATAGGCAAGCGAATTATTCAGCCGGAAAGAAGCCGCCGGAATAGCCCATTCACGGATTTCCTCGCTAACGGTAAAGTGTACTAACTTTCCTGTCGTATTCTTGAAATAGTTGGCATCATTGTCCGCATTCGGAATAAACTTCATTCCTATAAGCTCCATCTGCTGGGAATTGGTACCGACGATAAGTTGCGCCGTATGCACGGCCAACGGCTTGATAAGTTCGGTAAAATAATCCCCTTCCGGGTCAAACATCATGCCCAAAGTTTCCATCACGTCCCGCCATGAACGTTTCGTATGTTCCCGAACCGGCTTAACCGCATCCTCAATCTCTTCCGGCACTTTATTCACATCATCCACCAGATCCTTAAAACCATTCGATTCAAGGAAATCGGACAAGGTAAGTTCATACCGGTATGAAGGTGTACCGTCTTTCTCGATATACCTTTTTATTTTGGTAACACGAATCTCTCGATCGATATCTAACTGTTCGGAATATACGCCAACCATCTGGCCACAGGCGATAAAGATGTTTTGCAAACGAAAAACAATTTCATCACATTTTCCTCGTAACTGGATGCGTTTCTCGCACTTGCCATCCAACCATGCTTGCGCCTCTTCCTGTAGCTGTAATGAAGCGTTATCCCTGTAGCTTTGCGGCATTTTCAGGCCGGTAAGGATAAACTTGTCACCGACAGAAAAATTAATGTCACCGGGGACTTTCAAGGCGTTTTCCTGGTCATTCTGCTTTAGTTTGAACTGTTTCAAGTCATTGTCCCAACTGTCTTCAACGATTGCAAGGTCATAGCCAGCCAAGCCGCCATCCTGGAATGTAACGATCACTTCCACCCCGTCCAACAGGCAATCGGTAAGATTGAAATCCATACCGGAAGCTCTCAGAGTGTAATCGTCGATCTTTTCTGTTACGGCAAACTCTCCTTTCGGAAAGATATGGTCGAATTGCATGGACTTTTCTATCCGGCCGTACTTCTCTACATTCTTTTCGATAGAGAGCCGGCCATCAGGCAGAAGAAGATAATCAGCACCATAATCGGGACCGAGATTCTTATCTGAACCATATGGATAAAAAACCGTCACAGGTGGCGTATCATCAACAGCAGACACTTCCAGTTCGGTAAAACCCATTCCTTCGCCCTGTGCCAAGACAAGGCCGTTACTTGAATACTCCCTCCTGCCGATATTTATTGTCTGACCGGATATCCAGTATTCCGTATTCAATTCTTTAATGAGTTCGTCAAGTACCGTCCCGACTTTCTTATCTTTGAAAGAAAGGGTAATCATCCGGGATTCGATACAGGATCCGGCCACCCAACCAGATCCTGTACGGTTCATGTTTTTGACAAATAGGATTAGCCAGTCACGGGCGGTACCGGTGTAATAGTCGAAGTTCTTTTTCCGCTCCGGTGTACCATGAAGGAAAAACTCTGCATCCAAAAGGTCGTACCGACTTGAATAGAACTGAACGGTATATTCCCAACCAAGAGATGTCTCCTTTTTCGTCACCTTCTCATTATGCCGGATCTTGTATTTTGTCCCTTCAAAGTCTATATAGTCGTTGATTTGAAGGTTTACCACATTTCGGGAAAGAAAATTCAGGGTAAGAGTGTCCTCACCCATAATCTCTTCGACCGTATAACTATTATCCTTCAGATAAACGTCACAAACTACCGTATTTCCGCGCTTTATTTCCATACTGCTAAATAACCTACTTATTTTTAGGCAATAAAAAACACGACAACCGGATATATGACATTTTACCGGTTGTCGTGTTTTAATATATAAGGTGAATGTTCTGTTTATGGTAAATTTCTAAAGCGCAAGTCCACACGCGCCAAAAGTCGTAGACAACGCTGCAATCTCACACCAGAACATCGGCTTCGTTGATACAAAGTCCTGCCATATATTACCACTCAACCGTTTACTCATGCCTATTACCGTGTAAACGATAAAAGCCAGCCACACCGGAATAAGAACCCACCAGAAAGACGTGCAGCCAACCCATAGCTGAGAAGAAAGCAACGTCAATGCCGCCGATCCACAATGAATGCGGTTTATCCAAGTGTCTTTGAAATCAGGAGCCAAACCGACACCAATCAAACCGATACAGGCTGCGATCGCCAGCAACCGCATAGTAAAGGTTGTACTCATTTCCCAAATGACCGGGAATAGGAACATAGCCGTCAGTGCCATGCTTGCTCCAAAGATCAATTTATGATCAAGAGTATAATACGTCGCACTAATTGAGTACGGTACACCTTTTGCCTTTATACAAACTGCTGCCGTATAAACTGCGATAACCAAAAAAGAAATAATTAATAATAACATGATTTTCAAACTTTATTGTTTAACTTTGTTTCCGGAGACCGTAGGTCCCCTAATTTTCTTTTTTTTACAGCCTCCAATCTGTGATAGCCTGGAGGCTGTTTTATGATCGGTTATAAAGGCGCAAAGGCACGAACCAAGGCTTTACCATACTGTACGTAGCTATCAGCATATCCATTACCTACAAAATACGTCCAAGCGCTTATGTCATCGTATTGCGTACTGGTCCAATAAGAAAAGGTGCTCAACTCAACTCCTCCTATAAGAGACATATAATATCCTATATCAGTAAGATATCCATCAACATAATCCCACTCCCCGCAAGCCCCCAAGTAGCCATTTTTCCCATTTTTGAACAAATATTGGTTACACCATCCGGCTGCATGGCTCCGTTCTCTGCCGAGTGCCTTTATCATGGCTGTTGAGTTAGCTACGCCTGCATAATCTATCCGAGCTGTATCCCAATCATTAGTTGTTATTACACCGGGTATAGTGGGTGCATCAACATTCCACCATAGCTCTGTTTCACTTTCTGTCGGAGCAATTACAAATCTGCAGGCATTGCTGATAAATGCAACTCCCACAGCATCACTATTCCACTCCTTTTTCCACATCTTTTCTGTATATAACCGATTATCTGTCCTTAGAATGTAAACTCCATTAGGTGCACCTTCTATCTCCATACCACCTTTCTTTCGTCCCATCATCGATCTTATCATACCAACCTCCTTTCCGCCGAAAGTCGGTCAGATACTTTAGTTAAGAGGTGTTTACCCCCCCCCCGTTAACATTTGTAAACAATTATTTCTCATGACTTTATCTCCTATTTTTTAGTCGTTAATATCTTGTTTCATCTTTTTCAACGGCAGATCATTCTTCGTAAGCCCAATAGCGGATCAGGACAGTGCCATCACCGCCGTTACCGTAAGTACCACAACCGCCACCACCGTAACCGCCACTTTTTCTATTGCCATTTCCAGTTCCGCATCCTTTGTCGTAATCGGATTCTCCACCCATGCCCCCATTTATATTTCTGTCTGAACCACCACCTCCGGCATTTCGTTTCCCAGTAGGTTCGCCAAAATCGCGGGTTGTATGCCTTTGACCCTTTCCTCCGCCATATAGGGAACCAGCTGGATAGAGAGAGCCATTTTCATTGCGGCTGCCTATTCCGTTAGATCCATCAGAACCCGCTTTAGCCGTATCTGAATCATCTCCCGCTCCGCCACTTCCGCCGTTGCCACCAGTATATGCCCCGGCATTACTTCCGCCTGGATAACCATTACCCGCACCATTTCCGCCATTAGCTCTATAACTTGAATTTAAGAATTGAGAGTATCCACCGTTGGGGGCAACTTCAGAATACCCTCCAATTCCTCCTTTCCCAACTGTTATCGGAATTGACTGACCCGGTGCAACAGAGATAGCATCACCGTCTCTCCATCCGGATGTATCTTTTTTGAAGGTTTTAGTATAGCCGCCACCTCCACCGCTTCCATTATGTCCTGCACCCCCTCCTCCGACAAGAAACACATCAACCTCCCTACATCCTTTAGGTACGATCCAGGTATAATTCCCGGCAGGATAGAACCTCTTGGTGAACAACTGCAACTTCTTCCGTCCCATCATCGACCGTCTCATCTACGCCCTCCTTTCTTACGATAAGAGGTCGTAACTTCTTTATTTAGAGAGCATTTTACCCCCCCCCGTTTAACTTTTAATAACATAACCTGTTTCATTGCTTTACCTCCTGTACAATTGTGGGCAAGTCTTTCAAGTCGTTCGGATAACCTGTAACGGTTGTCAGAATGCAGAGATAGATCACACCGTATTGTTCATAATATTTGTCTTTCTCGAATGCCATACCCTGCACGTATGGAATAGGATCATCAAGCGTGCCTGCGTGCTCAGCTTCAACGATCTTATACAGTGAAGCAGTTTCTATGCCCGGTTTCCAGTCGGCTTGCAGCTTGTGCTTTTGTATCACTTCAAACAAAGTGTCGCTTTCTCCTTCCACTACTCGAAGCCGGAAGCCTATTTCAACTTCCTTGCCAAACTCTGCATCTTTCTCACCCCAAATGGGGAATAAGACCTGCATCTCCAACGCTTGGCTGGCTGTGAGAGACACGCTGTTCATCATCGCACGGGCAAAGGTCACTGCCTGCGCTTCCGGGGATTTAGCGATTGCCTTATCTGCTTTAGTTTGCAAGGCTACCGTTGTTGTATGGATCATTTCAGGATAGCCTTCCACCACGATAGCTTCGACCTCCTCGGCTGTTTGGGCGGCATCGATACGGGATAGCAAGCCGTCTGTCACCTTGCCGCATTGCTCCGAATAGTCAGCTATTTCGTCAAGAGCAACCGTTAAGATATTCGAGGCGTACAGATGACCGCCTACTTCGACTTCTTCCTGCCGGCCACACTTATCCTTCACTTGCAGGGTGTTCGAGACATATGCGTCCTGTTCATCAATATAATAATGATGGATGTCTTTGTCGTAGATTTCCTGCCGTTTGGCATCACGGGCACGCCAAAGCAATTCTTCCGGAGTCGGTTCAGGTTCTGGAGTGGGCTGCATGTGCCAACACTCCAACGGGGTTGCATCCGGATGTTCGTTGTGGTACTGTTCCTGTTCTGTATTCAGAAGTAAAAAAGCACCCTCATTATAATCATCTATACTGATACCTATTTTATAAGAAGGAGGAAGAGTTTCTTGTACCTTCCAAAAATGAATCACTTTATTTATATATGTCATAATTATTCTGATTTATTCGTTATTATTTAAGGAGGTAAAAGCACGAACACGGAAATAGGATTCTTTGATTTGCTCTACAAAATCATAATTGTCCCAAACATATGCCCATGTATACTTGTCGTCACTTTGGGTGGATGTACAATAATAATCATTTATTTCCCTGTATTCATCAATAACAATACCACCAATCTTGGATAGACACTGGTCTATTTCTGACAAATTGTGTAAAACTTCATTCCATTCTCCGGCAGCCCCCATGTAACCGTTCTTTCCATTTTTAAAGACATATTGTTTACACCAGCCTGCAGCATAGTCTACTTTGCTTCCAAAATATGCAACATGTGCATTGGTGTTCCGAATGCCTTCATAGTCTTGTAAGGCCACATCCAGATTCGCTGAAGTTGTCGCGCCGGGGACCAATGCCATTGCCTGATACGGTCCCCAGCGTATGTAATCCATACATTCGTCCGGTGCAATCACGAACTTGCAATTGTCGGAGATAACGGCTACTCCAACAGCTTCATCATTGGGTAAATTCCACTTGTCACGCTTAAAAAGTAGCCCGTTTGTATGCAGTATATAAATTCCGTTTGCATACTTGTCATAATTGATTGTCCTATTTCCTAACATCTGTCTTAGTTTCATATCTACTTATATTTATTAGACCCTTACGACAATTATCCCATGTTCTTTTTTCAGCGATACCCCTGTGGCTTTACCAGCTGGCAGTTCAACGCTTGTTTCCTCCGATTGCCAGCCCGAACCGTTTGGGATCGGTTGGTTAATCGTTGATCCGGTGTTGTTCTTAATGGACAGATAAAACTCCTGCATCTCCGGTACGCTTCCTATATTCGCAAAGTTGATCGCCTGCACAGATGTACTCGAATAGGTAAAACGCAAGTTATACGGTGATGAAGGAAGCGACTTTAAGGTACTGACATCGACATACTCTTTCAGCCTCAAAGAGTCCGATACCTTCGTTTTCTCTTCATTGCTGTAGTCATTGGTTGATAGCCCCTTTCCCGTTACAGCTTCAACGACTTTGACCCATCCACCGGCTTTCCTGCCATACGTAGATGTATCAGATGGAGCATCTACAGTGATTGCTCCATCCTTGCCGGGCAAGCCTTGTATGCCCTGAAGACCCTGTTCGCCTCGTTCACCCGTTTCGCCTTTCTCGCCCTGTATCCCCTGCGGGCCCTGTTCGCCTCGATCGCCCTTTGGACCCTGTGCGCCTGTTTCTCCTTGCAAACCTTGTATGCCCTGTTCACCTTGAGGACCAGGGACACCCTGTATGCCCTGTTCACCTTTTGCCCCGGTTTCTCCTTTAGCGCCTGTTTCTCCTTTGTCCCCTTTATCCCCTTTTGCACCTTTAAGATTCGGTGTATCAAATGTGCCGGCAGCGGTCGTTATCTGGAGAATATATGTCGTTTCGTTATTGGTTTTGACACTGACCTGTATATCCTGCAAAACAGCCGGAAGATCTGCAAACGTATGCACTCCGTCGGATAGCTTCATGCTGAACTTGCCATTCTCCAATCGTTCGAAGAGCCATACCGATGCCGGATAGACCGTCGTATCGCTTGCCCATTCGGCGGTCGTCTGTTCGATCTGTTGATAAATAAATGCACCTTTCTTACTCATTGCTTAAATATCCTTGTTTTATCGTTCGTACTGATTCATTGTAATAATTGGCTCCTGTCAGATAAACATTACCGGGCAAGGCTGTACCGCTGCCGGATTCCTGCCACGAGGCTTTTCCCCCGGCAAGATCATAAAGCCGGTAGAATACATATTCTCCTTCTTCCGCTACACGTACTTCATCGCCGATACGAAAATTGATGGTTGTACCGTCGGTATTGACATAGCTCAATGTATTTTCGTCCGGGATAGCCTCCAACGTCGGGATCTCCGGTTTGTTCTTGATGTAGTTCTTATTGACAGGATCGGTAACGTTCCAGTCGGGTTGCAGTCCACTGATGACTCCTTCGGCGGCTTCGGCTGCACGATTGGCGCGGTCGGCGGCTGTGTTGGCCTTGCCGGTTGCGACTATGGCATCTTCCTTTGCCGTATTAGCAGCCAAAGCTGCCGTATCCGCCAGTCCTGCCTTTTCATTGGCCAGAGTAGCGGCAGCTTTGGCTGTATTTGCCGCCTTGTCTGCATTTTCTTTTGCCGTGTTTGCGGCTAAAGCTGCATCCGTCGCCGATTTTGTAGCAGTCTCGGCAGAAGCTATGGTATCATCCGCACGCTCTACAGCCGCATCAGCATTTTCGGCGGCAGTTGTAGCCGAGGATGCTGCTTCATTCGCTTTATCCGTTGCGGTATTGGCATTTATTGTTGCCGTGTCAGCCTTTCCTGCGGCATCATTGGCCTTTCCTGCGGCTATATTGGCTTCAACAGTTGCTTTATCTGCTTCTTCCTTTGCCATATTGGCTGAAGCTGCTGCGGTATCGGCATTCTCGGCTGCGGTATTGGCTATACCGGCTTTTTCCTCCGCCAATGCAGCGGCAGCAACAGCCAATTTGGTCGCTGCATTAGCATCTCCGGCAGATTGAGTTGCTTGACCAGCTGCGGCATTTGCTAAAGCTGCGGCATCATTTGCAGCCTTGGTTGCCGCCTCTGCGCTCACTTTTGCGGTGTTTACATTCGATATAGCAGTATTAGCTTCCTCCTTAATTTGGGACATCTGTTCACGAACCTCTTTTGCCGCATCCGTTGCCGGCTTCATAAGTTCGGCCTTATCAGTCTCTGTCAGATCAGAAAAATGCAGTTTCAATTGATCCACTTCTGCTGGTGTCAGATCGAAAAACTTCATTTTCAATTCTTCACGGTCGAAAATATCCACGTATGCACTATCCGGCTCACCTTCGTATTTCATTTGAAGCGTACCGTTCAACTTTCGAAAAACCGGCTTCTCTCCTTTCGGCCCACGAATTTTCTCAATTTCCAACAGATTCTGCCAAGCACCATTAGCTCCTTGTTTCCAAAGGATGTATTTATCGTTTATCCCTAAAAACGCACTAAGGCCGGGATCGCCCTGTTTACCTTTCATTGCAGAGGGCAAAGCACGCTTAGGTCTCCCACCCTGAATGATCAGGATCATATCATTATCGGTTATTGTTCCGGCTGCCGGAAGCAAATTAGCCCTGATTATTTCAAATTCTTCTGCCATATCAATTGAAAACTATTATTCTACCTTGCTCATCTGCCAATAACCCCAAATCCGGATCTTTCAGCACACGGTAACGAACATCACCGCCGGCATCTATCCAACTCACCACGGGAGCAACAACAGAAATAGTGAATCTTGCCCCTATCCGGTTCTCCTGCCAGACTTCCACAGAAAAGGACGGGCAATCCGTATAGTACACCTGAATGATACCATCCAACGTCTTAATATATAATTCCTGATTTCCTACACCGGATATCTGGCTAAAGAATGCCCGATAGTTATTCAGAAACTCTTCCACACTGCCGGCCAACATCCAAAGGGACAGTTTTATTTCCCGATGCAGGGTTTTGATTGTCGAAAGGTCTACCGTACGGCCATCAGTGAACGGCGCCTTAACCGCAGGATATTTCAAGATGTCCTCCTGGTTATCGTCCGATCCTATACCGAAGTCTGCAAAGTCTATCCCATTAATCGCATACTGCCCGCGAAGCCCGATACCGCCGGCCGGAGTTGCCGGATAAATGGCATGATTGTCCTCGACAAAAGAAAGTTCAAACACAGATACGTTCTCCCCTGCATTAAATGGCACAGGCTGTTCGTGAGAAGAGCCGACATTGAATCGTAAGCGGTTGGTCATACCGGCAATAAGATTGAATTCCCGATAGCCCGGTGCGGACAGATCAGCAACAAACTTTCTATACCCAGACCAGAACTGCTCAAGCGTTTCTGCCTTCATGAGGAATTTCAACTTGACGGTCTTAGGTTCGAACTCCACAACCGACAGATCGAGATCGATCCCGTCGGCTTCCGCCCAGTTGTTATATTTGACTGCCTTACGTTTGGGGTATTTCAGAAGATCATCAAAAGAACCTTCCAATAATTTACATCCCCATTCAGTATATACGTCTTTTCCGTCTATTGTCATAATACACGTGCTGTATGGTCTTTATGAGTTATTACCTTACCGCCAGCGTTCTTTACGAACACCACGGCATAGTTACTCGCATGGATCTCGGCTTCCGCCCCGTGCATCAGGATCACGTTGTAGCGGCCGATCGTATCAAAATGAAGGATTGCCTTGGAACCGGCCAAGAATACCTTCACCGGATTCGTCAGTTTCACGTCCGTCTCGATATAGATTCCCATGCTTTCGGCCTTCTTGCCCCGGAACTCTCGTAATTGTTCCATAGACGGGAAATTATTCTTCGTGCAGAACTCCGTACCCTGCGGTGTCAGCAGAAGGCGCATAAGCTCTTCTTTGTTTTCCGTGCCATGCAACAACCGGCAGGCACCTAACCGGTTTGCTATCTCAAAAAACTCTTTATCCATAATGCTACATTTTTACTTTTACGTTAATAGTACCTTCCAAGGCATCAACCGTGCCTCTAGTGTTTTCCGATATCTTACCGGCAACCTCTTTAATCTCTCTCGTATTCTCGGCGATCCGATCGGTATTCTTTTCCACTTTATCTGATAGTTCGCGGATGGCCTTCACATCTTCCCAACCTCTGGATTGCATATCATAGATCAGCTTCATTTGTTCCCGGATCGGTTGCATACTGCCGCGGATGTCTTCCAACAGGACACGGACGGCCCCGGTCTGACCGGCCAACAAGTTTATGCTTTCTTGAGAGGCTTTGGCATACGCGCCTTTCAGGGTATTTTCAGAAACTTCTTCTTTCTCCGGTTCTTCCACCTTATCTTTCATCAGGCTATCAGCCCAACCGAACTGCCTGTCAATCTCTTTTTGCAGTTCTTCCGCCATATTATAGATATAATCCTGTTCCCAGCCGGAAAGGACATTGTCGGCATAGAACTCCTTCAGCTTGTCACGGATCTTCTCCATCGCTCCGGAAGATTCCGTTGCTGCCTTGATGGATTCTGTGACCATCTGGCGCATCATTTTTTTGACGGTATCTTTCGCTGATTCTGCCCGGTCCTCACCGGAAGCCCACGCTTCGGCTTGTGCGTTAGCGAAGTTGTCAATGGCAGATTTCAGGTCTTCCCCGAAGATGGCATCTTTGGCCTTCTCCTTGTTTTCTGCTATAACGTCGTTGATTTCCTCGATTTGTTCCTGCCACTCCTTGATACGGCTGTCATCAGTTTTTTTCTTGTCCTGTTCCTCTCTGATCTGTTGCTGGATAAGGATCTTCTGTTGCTCCAGCAGCTTGTTGTTCTGCTCAATCATTTTGGAAGCATCCTTTGAATAGGCCTTCTCGATTGACTTTTCCAACTTACCGTAAGATTTATCCAATGTATCAATTTGATCCTGCAACCGCTGGATACGTTTCTCGTTCTTCTTGTCATGGATTTTGGCGATGGCACCGGCCAAAGATGTAACGACACCAATGGCAGCACCGGCAGACGCACCGAGTGGACCGAACATGGAACCGGCTTTCGCACCACTCATTGCAGAACTTACAGTGTCCATAGCCACACTGAAGCCTTCGGCTATCCCGCCGAATACACCACCGAACGAATCTCCGAGCTTCGAAAACGTGTCAGAGAGGAACTGTCCGGCCTGCATGATCTCATTCATGCCCTCCTCTATCTCAGCCAAACCCTCTTTTAACTTCTTGGCATCACTTTCAGAGGTAAATACTTTTTTTAGGCCATTTGAAACTTTATTAAAAGAGGTCTCCATTTGGTCGGCTTCACGGCGGACATTGGCTATTTCATCCTTAATGGCTTTCAACTGATCTGGAGATTTACGAAGAACATCAAACTGTTCTTTGGTTATACCGAATGAATTATCAGATGAATATTCCCCTTTTTCAAGAAAAGACAAGAATTTTTCCGCTTCATCCGCAATGGCACGAATAGAGGTGATATTCTTTTTACTCATATCATCAAACAACCGGGTGATGATGGAGGTGCTCTTTTGGGCTTCATTATCCACGTCCGCCAGCTCTTTCTTCATACCTTCTGCAAGGGAAAGCCGTTCACCTTCCGTTGTGGCCTTTGCTATCTTCTCATTATAAAGCTCCGTGATAGCCTGACGCTTTTCCAAATATGAACCATATTCTTTCAAATATTCGTTCATGGCGCGTTCTTCTGCTTCAATCTGCTCATGGATAACATCAGATGTCGCATTTCCTAATTTGGCCCCAGCATTGACTTTTGCCATTCGGATCTCAATCGTCTGCTTTTTGGTCAACTTTCCTCCTTGTGCCTCTCTCCATTCTTTTTCTCTTGCACGGATAATATCCAACTCCCTGTCATAATCAAGATTCAACTGGGCGATCTTCTTGTCGGAACCTTCTTTCATTAGGTCAATTTCGGATTGCTGGTTTTGACGACGAAGGGATAAAAGTTCCTTTTGAAGTTTTTTCTGTTTCTCAAGTTCTTTCTGATCTACAGGTTTTGCAAACTTCGTCTCTTCTTGTTTTGATTGTTTATTTACCAAAGCCTCTGCTTTTGTACGATCTTTTAATCCTTGTACAACGATCTCTACTGCTTTCGCATGTTCTATCTTTAGCTGCTCATTTCGTTTTCGCAACCGACGTAATTCAAGTGCTTCTGGGAAGCTAGTGTCAATCCAACTTTTTTTATCTAATTGAGAAATCCGTTTACTATTTTTAGCCATCTCTTCTTCAATGGAATTCACAGTTGCACGTTGTTGTGCCATAGTACGATCATCTATCGACTTGGACAACATCTTATTGACTTCAACCATATCCATTAAAAGGAATTTCTGTAGAGAAAGATTCTTCAATTCATTCGGATAAAGCTCTTGTAACTTTTTATAAGCTTCAACCTTTTGCAAAGTGGACTTATTTTCATCTTGCAACACACCCAACATTTCTTCCGTCTGACTTCTCATTCCGTCAGACCATTCTCTCATTTCTGCGACTCTCTTATTATGAGCAGCCAACGCCTTTTCCGAAGCTGTAGCCTGTGTCGCAAGTTTGAATATTGCATATCCCAATGCGGTAACACCTGCCACTGCTAATACATATGGGTTTGTAAGAGCTGCCTTTCCTGCTGCCAACATAGCAACAGCCTGTTTTCTTAAAGCACCGGTAAGTAATGCTGTAGCTGTCGTATGTTGAATTGTCGCTAATCGGCTTAGAGCAGATGATTTTACATACGAATGTTGAGCTACCTGAACTAATAGAATAGCTGTTTTATATGAAAGAAAAGCTCCAGCTGCATTCTTTACCAACGATTCAAGGTTTGATATTGTACCTTCTATATCGTTATTCTCAAATGCTTCATTAAAAGCCTTGGCAATATCGGAGACTTCTTTCAGAATCTTCTCTCCCAAAGGACGCAAATAGGCCTGTACATTATTAGCCAACAATGTAAGCTGATTGTCTGCAGCATCTTTCATCTTCTCAAACGCGGCTTCCGTAGCTCCTAAAGAGTTCTGTAACTCTCCGAGATCACTCGCTGCCGACTTAGCATTCTTTCCGGTCAAAGCCAATGTTGCAGCCAATCCTTCATCCGTACCGAGCATTTCCTTCATCTTAGAAGCAGAACCGCCAGCCTTCTCGTTAATCAACTGCAATGCTTCCTGGAAAGTACGCCCTTGAAAAGCGGCATCCCCAAGTTCCCCGGCAGTACCCTGGATAGCAGCCCGGATTTGGGTCATTGCCTGCGCTGTCGGCGTACCCTGTTTGGTCAATGAAGCGACTGCACCCAACACCTGATCAATACTGATCCCGTATGCGGCCGCAATAGGCGCAACCTGGGCTATGGAGGCTCCTAATTCGCCAAATGTAGTCTTACCCAATCGGACAGTTGTAAAAAGCTGATCCGAGACTGTACCAGCCTCCTCTGCTGACATCTTATAAGCATTCAGGATCGTTGTAACAGCATCGGCTGCCGTCTCGGTTTCTGTAAGCCCTCCCACGGCTGCTTTAGCCGAAACTTCTAGAATCTTCATACCATCTGCCCCATCATGACCGGCAGAAACAATACTATAGAGTGCTTTGGCGGCCTCCGGAGCCTTAATCGGTATCTCTTGGGTTATGGACATAACCTGATTCATAAAACCGGTCATATCATCCGTCACCTGTGTGGAAATGGTCGCCACTTCCAGCATGTTCTTCCGGAACTCTTTTTCAAAGTCGTATGAGCTTTTTGCAGCTTGTGCAAAAGCAGTTGCCGCACTGATACCGATACCACTGAATATATCAAAAGAGGTCACCTCGCTTGCCAGAGTCTTGATAATTCCCATAGCCTCGCGTTTCCCTTCGTATAAACCGGAGTTGTCAATACCAGTAGCCATAAATAAGGCTCCATCCCTACTTTTGATTCCCATAATGCGTTTATGGTAAAATATAAACTAAAAGCATTTGTATTCAGGAATCTTTTGTATATTTGCTGTATGAGTCCAACGGTTTTTTATAAAAATGGAATGCGTTTCTTTTTCTTCTCTTTAGAAGAAAACAGAATGCATATACATATCAGACAGGCAGAAAAAAAGGCTAAAATTTGGATAGAACCTTCTATTTCTTTGGCTGAGAATAAAGGTTTTTCTTCAACTGAAATTTCAAACATACTAAAGGAGGTACAAAAACATGAGCGTATTATTAGAGAAAAATGGAACAACCACCGCGGAAGTAACAATGATTAATGCACGCGGTATCCTCCTTTTCGTAGGAGGAAAGGAATATTATCTATCGTATGACAGATATCCTTGGTTTAGAAATGCAAAAGTTTCGGATGTATTGGATGTAACCATGCCGGATGAAGAATCGTTGCGTTGGGATGCAATCGATGTGGATCTTGAGATCGACAGCATAATTCATCCGGAACGTTACCCGATATCTTTTTAACGAACAAAGCCCTGCTAACTTCACAGTCCGCAGGGCTTTCTTACTACCAAACAAATCAAAATTTATCACTATGACAAACCCTTTTCTCTACTCTCAATATAATATATAGTCATGCAGATAAAACTTTCTTTATCCGTTTCACATGGCCAGTATCGAAATCAACCATTTCAACCCATTCTCCATCTTCCTCTTTAATTGACGTATCTTCCGAATAAAAATCTTTGGCCCTTCGGTTCATCAAATAACCGCGTTCACGAAGCATGCCGACCAACAAAACAAAGCTGCTATCCAATATTTGTTCATGAGAATAGCCGAAAGCCTCGTTGCAGGTCACTAAGAACATGAAGCTGCTTTGAGGGCCTTCTTCTTCCATGTCTCGCTGTTTTTCTGAAGGGCTATTATCTCCACTTCGCTTAACGGGCTCACAGCTTCCAGCGCTATGATAGTACGAGAAAAAGGGTTACAGCCTACCCGGTACAAGACGGCATTCAGAAGGATATAGATATCCTCCCATGTACAGTTGTCTTTCAGAACTTCCCGGAACCAGTCCGGCATATCACCTTTCTTATTATGAATGCCAAGACATACCATTTCAAAGATAAGTTCGTCATATTTGGCTATCAGTTCGGCGACCTGATTGGAAAATCCTTTATTCTTATCAGCAATCAAAACCTCTCTATCCTCTTTATCGATATAAAGCAAAAGAGGCTTTATTCGAAACCAGGTGCGGACAGTGATCGGGGTTATGGCGATACTATCCCCTACCGTCTTTCCTTCCGGTAATGATTCAAGCCGGGTAAATTCAAACGGAATACTTACCGGCTGGCAGGAAACGGATTCACTCTCCAGTTGAAGTACTTGCTTTACACTCATGGCTTTTCACTTGATTTTGTAATTTCTCAACTTCTCTCCATATGGCGTTATTAATATCCTTCCCAAATGAAATACATAGTACTTCTGAATTTGGTTTTGTCAATTTGATAAACAAATTCTGAAGAAAATACTCATAGTTATCAATTTTACATTGCATCTTAGCAATCGTTTCTACAGCTCCTGCATCCATAATCGTTTTCGATTAAAATATAAAAGAAGGTGTCTGAAAAGGCAGCCTTCTTTTTTTGTTATGCAGCCCGTTTATT
>ENA-UOJM01000635-UOJM01000635.1-human-gut-metagenome-genome-assembly--contig:-P116-NODE-635-length-44147-cov-16.915472_pt1 | contig 44147 bp, 35 predicted proteins | sample MGYA00242349_ERZ723896 | MGnify/ENA metagenome assembly ERZ723896 | reverse complement strand
TCGGGTGTAAGTTCTACTGCCGTAATGGTTTCTCCGAAAGTGGAAGCCCAGGCATCGAAGTGTTGCAAGTTGTTCTGAACAAGAGTGTTGTACTGCAAGTACCGCTGTATGGTGTAAAGCTCGACCATCGAATTGGAGATCGGCGTTCCTGTCGCAAACACTGTCCCACGCCCTCCGGTCAGTTCGTCCAAATACCGACACTTCATAAAAAGATCGCTGGACTTCATTGCTTCGGTTTGGGCGATGCCGCCTACATTCCGCATCTTAGTAAAGAGAAACAGGTTCTTGTAGTAATGGCTCTCGTCTATAAAGAGCCTATCCACACCCAGCTCCTCAAAGGTCACTGTATCATCCTTTTTGGACTGATCGTTGAGCTTATCGAGCTTCTGCTTGACAGATTTCTTTGTGCGTTCCAGTTGTTTTACGGAGAAGTTATCTCCACGGTTCTTTTTCAGTTCCGCAATGCCCTCCGTAATTTCATCAAGCTGCTGTTCGAGGATCGCCCGCTGCCGTTCAATGGACATCGGTATTTTCTCGAACTGCGAATGCCCGATAATGATGGCATCGTAATCACCGGTGGCAATTCTGCCGCAGAACTTTTTGCGGTTCTTGGTTTCAAAGTCTTTCTTCGTTGCCACCAAAATGTTGGCTGAGGGATAAAGCTGTAAGAACTCCGATGCCCACTGCTCGGTGAGGTGATTGGGTACGACAAACAGGGATTTGCTGCACAATCCGAGCCGTTTGGACTCCATCGCCGCCGAAACCATCTCGAAGGTTTTCCCTGCGCCCACGGCGTGTGCAAGCAGCGTATTGCCGCCGTAGAGGATGTGCGCCACCGCATTTCTTTGGTGTTCCCGAAGCTCGATTTCCGGGTTCATACCACTGAAAACGATATGACTTCCGTCGTACTCACGGGGACGCAGGCTGTTGAATTTATCGTTGTAAAGGCGGCAGAGTCGTTCTCTGCGCTCAGGGTCAGACCAAACCCAATCCTGAAAGCCCTGCTTGATCAATTCCTGCTTTGCCTGTGCGATTGCCGTTTCCTTCTTGTTTAGGACGGCTTTCTTTTTGCCGTCTGCGTCCTCTACATAGTCGAAGATGCGGACATCCTTCAGGTTCAGTGTTTCCTCGATGATCTTATAGGCGTTGATGCGCCCCGTACCGTAGGTGCTGTATGCCTTCACATTGCTGCGGTCATAGGACTTGCCCTCAATGTTCCATTCGCCGGTATAGGCAGAGAAATGAACCTTGATGTTCCACTGTGCGTACCTCGGTGTTCCCAAGAACTCAAACATAAACTGTTCGACGATTTCGGTCGGCAGCCAAGTAGCACCAAGCCGAACGGCGATCTCGCTGGCGGTCAGGTCTTTGGGCTGCACCCGTTCCAGTGCTTCCACATTGACGGAGTAATCTTCGGGGTAAAGTTCCGCTGACTTTCGGGCGAGTGCCAGCTTTTCACGGACATTGCCGGAGAGGTATTCATCCGCCATCAGGTACTTTGCCTGTGTGGAATTGCCGTACCCGTGCATCGGATTCAGAAAGATAACGCCCTTCAAGTCTGCAAAGATTTCTTCTTCGGTCTTGCCGGTCAGCTCGCACATATAATCCATATCCACACGGGCTTTTTCGCCCATAGAAACAGCAAGCGCTTCGCTGGCGGTATCTACGGAAGTGACCGGGGTGTGTGGCTTGATGGTTCGTTTGTGGAATATATCCGCCTTGCGTTCAAGCTGTCCTTCATCGCCCAAGACCTCAAGAGCCGAGAGCAGAGAAAAGGAACTGTCCTGCGAAAAGGCGGAGATGTTGGCACGGCTGTTGATAAGTCCGTACTGCTTGGAAAAGGTATCATAAAGAGCGTTTAATCGCTCCTGCTCCGCTTGAATTTCCGAGTCGGGGTAATCCTCTGTCTGCAATTCGATCAGCTTTCTGACCGAATCACGGATGCGGATCATACCCTTTATGCGGTTCTCTGCGGTAGCCGATACCTCCACCGGAGCCATACGGCTGTTTTCTCGGAAGTAGATTTTATCGTCCAGCACCGTATAGGAGAAGTTACGGACGGTGGGATCTGCGGGAATGGAATTGTCCTCCTCTACAAGCTCATCCTCCACCTCATATGCGGTCAGCTCACCGTGAATATTGGAAACGGCTTCGCTGAGTTGCTCGGCAAGGTCTGCCCCCTCGTAAGGGACGCAGGTGGCTTCGGGACCGAAACACCCCGACACCATTTTCATCTCTCCGAGTATCATTTCGGGATGCTCAACAAAGTACCTGTTCATCAGGATACCTTTTTCATCCGTGCCGAGCTGTACCCAATCCGGCTCTATATCCACAATGCGGTCACGCTTTTGCAGAATAAGAATGTCCGAAACGACCTCCGTTCCGGCATTACCCTTAAAGGTGTTGTTCGGCAAACGGATAGCACCAAGCAGGTCGGCTCGCTGAGCAATATATTTGCGGACAGCGGAGTTTTCCTTATCCATCGTTCCCTTGCTGGTAATGAGAGCCATTACGCCGCCCGGACGGAGCTTGTCCAAAGACTTGGCGAAGAAGTAGTCGTGAATGAGGAACTTGTGTTTGTCGTAACGCTTGTCAGGAACCTTGAAATCCCCGAAGGGTACATTCCCCACAACGGCGTCAAAGAAGCTGTCGGGGAGGTTGGTTTCTTCAAAGCCCTGTGCGGCGATAGAGGACTTTTGATATAACTGCTGTGCGATACCGGCAGAAACCGTATCCAGCTCCACACCGTAGATCTTGCTTTCCTTCATTTCTTCGGGAAGCATACCGATAAAATGCCCGATGCCGCAGGACGGTTCCAAGATGTTGCCCTCACGGAAGCCAAGCTGTTTCATCACCTTATACACGGCATTGATAACCGTTGGCGGCGTGTAGAAAGCGGTCAGAGTGCTTTCCCTTGCGGAAGCGTATTCCTCCGGCGTCAGGATGTTTTTCAGCACCCCGAACTCTGTCTGCCAAGAACCGGCTCGCTCATCAAAGGCTTCGGGAATACCGCCCCAGCCCACATATTTAGAGAGGATGATCTGCTCGTCCGGTGTGGCGAAGCGGTTTTCTTCCTGACACCTTTTCAGAACGGTGATTGCCGCATAGTTGCGGTGGAAGCGTTCTTTCTTGTTGACCTCCTCGACCTCGTGAGAAGCAAGGTCAAAGGTATGACGGTCTGCCATTGGGATTTCGGGATGAATATCAAAGGTCTGCACCCTGCTTTTCTTCGGATGCTCCCAAACAGGGGTAAGGGGTGCTTCCACCTGTGCAAGTTCTTCCTCGGAGAGATAAACAAGGTCGTCAAAGGACAGTGCTTGCAATCCTTTTTCGGTCAGTTCTTCAAGGGACGCATACTGCTCACTGCGGACGACTTTGCCGTCTGCAAGAGTTTCGATGCGGAAATCCACAAGGTTGACCCTTGCCTGAATCTCGTGCCTGTCGTCCTCTGTCGTGGTGTAGGCAATACCTACATTGGTAAGGTCGGTGTAATCCGCACCGTCCTCACGCTGATACTCCTCACGGCAAAAATCATCAATGAGATGCTTCGCTTTATCCAGAGCATTTTCCGGCAAATACGGGCTGTCGATGATCTCAAAGCCCTTGGGCGGTGGGTCAAGCTGTGCGATAAAACCGTGCGGAATCGTGTTGCCGTCTTTGTCCTTATACAGAACAATACTCATCGGCACACCGTAGTAGTTTTCCTCCTTGATGTCCTTCTCGAAACTATAAGGGCTGGTGTACTCGATGCTTTCACCGACCTTGCCGTCCGTGCCGAGATAGTCGATCCTGCCGATAGGTTTGGACTCGATGGGTGCTTCCTTCGTGGTGGAAACCACGGTGCGGGTAATGCGTTTACCGTCCTCCAAAGCGTTGACCGCTACATCGTACCCTCTGTCGGTCAGCATTGTTAGGAAGGTTTCCAAGCGGTGCTGTGGAAATCCTACCATTGGGACACGGGTGTTGTGATCGACGGCACGGGTCGTCTGCGTCAAGTCAAGGGCTGTCCCGACGACCTCAGCGTCCTCGGTATAGGCTTCAAAGAAGTCGCCCACCTGATACAGCAAAAGGCTACTCGGATTGTCTGCTTTGGTCTTAAGATACGCCTGATAGAACTCCGGCAAAGCAGCATCCTTTGGCTTTTCTCTTTCTGCCGCCTGTTCGATACGCTCCACAACGCTTTGCGGCAAGTCCTGCACATAGAAGGTGATCTCACCTTCGGGGGAGATGTGGGCAATGTTCTGATAGTCCCCATTGACCTCCACGGCACGGTTCCAAACGGTCAGTCCGTTGCCGAGATAGCCCATTCCGATGTCATACTCGACCGCCTTTTCTTCGGGCTGTATTTCATCGACCTTCAAATGCTCATTCAGCGGGTTCTCCTGCACCTTGCTGTCGAACTCAGCTCTCGTCATTTCCTTGTTGAAAAGCGGAAACTGCGTATCATAGAGCATCACACGCTCATCATCAAACGACAGGATTTCATACTCGTTTGCGCCGAGATAGACGGTGCTGCCGAGGTGGTACTCATATCGCTCATTTTTCGGTTCTTCCTTTTCGGAAGGTGCGGTAGACAAGATTTCTCTGTTCCTTCGTTCCTCGGCAAGCTCTGCACGGCGTTCTTCCTGCTGTTCCAGCCATTTGGGATACTGTGCCATCTCCTTGGGGTTCAGGTAGCGGTCGAGCCTTATCAGCTCGGCAATACGCTTCTCCACCTGACTCCATTTCAGGTCGATATGAGGTTTATCGCTTCCGATGCCTTTAGAAATACGGATACCCTTACCGTCGTGTTGCTCATCAACACCGGCTCCGACAATAGCCGGATAGACTCCGCCCCAGCCGTATTCATTTTTCAGGAAATCTGCGTTTTCCTTTGCAGACAGGCTCTTTTGGAACTGATCATAGATTCGCATTTTCCCCTCAGAAATGCCGCTGCCACGGGTGAGAACAGCGTCGATGATCTCCTGAGAGAAAGTAAAAGCAGAGGGCTTTCGTTCCTCTGCTCCTGCTGTCATCAAGCTCAACTGCCCGTCAATGGACGGTAGCGGCTTCATCGTGTCCTGCAACTCCCCAAGCAGCCGCATCGCTTCAAAATGCTGGGCAATTACGCCCCAATCATAGAAACTCTGTGCCGTGCGGGAGAGATAACTGCCCTCCCAAAGCTGCAACACATTCTGATAGGTCTTGTAGCCCACACGCCGTCCATCTCTCAGAATGACCTCGGTGTAGTCGTTGTTAAAAATGCGCTTGATATAAGAAATACGGGCGTTCTCATCAGCGGTAGCTTCAAAGAATGCCCGTATCTCGTCTTTGCTTGCTTTCAGGTGCGGCGTGGTGCCGAGGATTTCACGAATCGTATCATCGCCGCCAAAGAACGGCAGGCTTTTATCCTCGTGACCTCGGTCGTAATAGTCTAAGCGAAGATTACCTCCGCCATCACGATCTCCTGAACTCGGCTCCGGATACTGTTCATCTTCCGAACCCAACTCATCATATCCGTCGCTTTCAGATTCTCCGTCACGCCCTCCGACGCTGCCATCTGCTCCGTCAGCATCTGTTCCAGCTCCTTCGCTCTGCGCTCCGTGTCGTTCAGATGCTCGTTCAGGGCGCAGCTCGTCAGCAGGTTGTAGTAGCGTACCTTGTGATGCTCCTTCAGGAACTTCTTCCGCATCCGGGCGTACCTGCCCATCGACAGCTCCGGCTGCTCCGGCATTGTCAGATCGGGGAGCAGATAATCCCCCTGCCTCGTGTAAGTGATCTCGTTCATCGTCAGGACTCCTTTCGGTTTTTTCTTTGCCTACATTGTAATCGGCTTTGGTTTTCTCTGCAATTATGCGATTTTGACGGTCGAGGGCAAGAATGGTGCGAGAAATCTCCGCAAGTCCCATCTCCGCAATATCGCTGGTGGCATAGCCGAGGGCGTTCAGCGTGGCAGGGGTTGTAAAATTCACCACATCCCGAAGATCATCGTGTTCAAAGTATTCTCCGGCTTCAATGCCCAGGCGGGTCATCGTCATATAGGCGACGCTGTTTCTCACCGCCGTTTTGAAAATGTGGGTAATTTCTTCTTCGGATGCGCCGTCCAAGAAGCTGTCTTTTACGCTGTAGATCAGATCGGAGAGATAGTCGGGGATGTTGTCCTCTACGGCGTTTCTTGCCGCCGACTCGATGGCAACGGCAAGGGTTTCCTTGTCGTTCAACTCTCCGAAGGTGCTTTCCAGCGTGTCGATCACTTCTGCCGTGTATTCGTCCCGCATTTGCCAAATGGGAACTCTGCGGGAAAAGCGGCTGGGATGCGTGTCGGAAATATCGAAGTAGTGGACAAGCCGCTGGCGGCGTTGGTCGGCATCCTCAAAAACGGCAATGCCGTGCGCTCCACGATTTACCCAACGCCCGAACTTTTGGTTCCAGTCGTCAATCTGAAGAACGGCGGTGGCGTCCGGTCGCTGTGCGTGAACCAAAAGTTGCTCATCAAAGCGCAGACGGTAATTGTAGCAGGCAGAGCGCAGAAATGCTTCCCAGCTTTCGGGGTTTGCAACGACCGTTTTGCAGGTTCGGTTATACAGCTCCGAGATGAAGTCGTATTTTCGTGCCATCGGCGGACACCTCCTTATCGTTCATAGTCTTTTGGCTTGATGGCTTTGCCGTTCTCATCATAGCTCTTGGGTTTGGCGGCAATGGAGTCCCACCGGATCATAGAACCGGCAAGCATCGCCTGCTCCTGTGCCTTAGTCACGCCCAGCTTCTCATTAAACTTATCTTTAATTGCTTCGTTCTCCGCACGATTCCCGTCGTTAAAACTTGTGGCGGTATAACCTTTTTGCCAGCGGTCAATTTGAATGACTTCGCCGGTTGACGGGAGTATGGAATAGCACATCGGAGGCAAGGGCGGCTCCATTGGAGCGTAGGTACAGCCGCCTTGCTCCATACGCTCGGCAAACTCGCAAATGTGAAAGAGATTGCGTCCAACCTCTGTGTGATAGTTGTCAATATAGCGGCAGGAATAGCTTTCCGTCTTACCGTCACGGTCAGTCACAATAATACGCTCTCCGTCCGGGATACGGAACAGCTCTTTATAGTGGCTGTCAATAAAGCGAATATCCCGGTTGGCTTCTTCGATATGCTTATCCAGCCATTCCTTCACATAACAAAAGCAGTAGAAGTTATAGTCACCCCGGACTGGGATACAGCGAAGCAGAAATGCATACTTCTCTGTATCGGCTCGAAAGCCGAACACTGTGGCGTAGCTATTCTGTATTTCGCTGTCCTTGTTTGCCCGCCCAAACGAGCGCATAGCAACACGATTTTTGAGCAGTCCGTATTTCTCTGAACGCAGGGCGTTGATTACATCGTCCAAGTCCTGCTTGAACTCATCGCTTTTCCATTGCGGGCGAGTATCAAACCAAGTGGTATAAAACCAGTTGTCGTTAGAACCGAAGTCCCCACGCAGATGTCCGATGTTGCCGGTCTGTCCCTGAAGCTGAGAACTTTGGGCATAGCTGTATTTGCGTTCGGGAATGGTCATTGGGCGCAGTGTGAAATCAGCCATTATCGCTCACTCCTTTCTTGGCGTGTTCTTTGTTTCGGGATGTCAAAGCCGTAAATAGCGGCAATCTCATCCCCAAGTCGCCGGGTCAGTCGTGTAATATCGGCTCGTGTGGCTTTGCCGTGATAGATTTTATCTCTCAGGTTCTCCATCTGCGTTTCGGAAACGCCTTCCTTAAACACACGGTAGAGATAGTGATTTGTGCCGTCGTGATGAATAGCATCGGCACGAAGGTCGCCGTACTTATCTACATACCATTCGGTATAGTCGGTGTCGGCATACAGGCAATATCGGATGTTGCCGGAGGGGATATCCTTGTAGCCCATCACTCTGCCGTTCCATCTGCCGATGTCGCCAATGACAATGATCGGCTGGGAAAGCTGAACATTCAGGTTGACTCGCTCATCGGAGAGGTAGTCGTCATTGGTTTCCACCATCCACTCATAGAGCGCCTGCTCATCATTCGGGTCGTCGTCCAGCTCATTAGCTTCAAGGAACTCCTTGTAATCCTCTCGCCAGTCGTCCACATCAAGGCTTCGGTTGCTCCAAATGATGTGGCGGTCACTCGCTCGTGTCACTCGACCCATCCATCCCACCTCCCAAATAGGAGAAAAGGCGGTTCTTTACGACATGCTCCTGAAGCTCAATGATGACCGTCATATCCGGCACGGTTACATCGGGAATTTTCAGTATCGTCGACAAGGTCAGTGACTTCAAAGCCTTTTCGGTTTTGCAGCCGGCATCAAAAAGCTTTGTCAGAACTTTTATTTTCTGCTGTAAGCCCTGTTCGGCTGTGGTTTTCCTTGTTGGCATAGTTATTTACCCCCTAACTTAGGAAATACCGATAATGATAACGATATTGTCATCATTGTCGGCACTACGGGAATACTCAGGAAAAAGTGACTGCACACGCTGCCTTGCTCTACGAATCGTTTCAAAGCACGGAAGTCCGTAAGCCTTGTAATTGAATGCTAAGTCATTGAGTGGAAGTTTGCCAGCGCAAAGATAGTCCGCATATCGGTCATAGTAATGCATAAAAAGTATCATATCGTCGAACCTTGCTCTCGGGCAGTCTTTTAAAACAGAAAGCACACGGCTCTCCACGGTTTTTAGTCGCTCCATCTATATCACTCCTTATAAAAGGGGCAGAGTTTAGCTCTGCCCCACAGACAATCAAATTACTTTTTCCTATTCTTAATCTGCAAGAAAACAAATCCGCCAACAATAACAACTACCAATACAATAGCTACAATAGTTTTAAGTTCCATTAATTACCCTCTTCTTTCTTTTTATTTTTAAATCTGAGAAAACTACTCGCAGCAATTCCCAGCGTGGACAGTCCCATAAGCGTGAGTACAAGCGATAAATTATCGGGTTCTCCAGTATTGGGCGTTTCACGCACCACATTGTGCATCTCCACAATAGTAGTGGCACCACTCTTAACTGTTGCCGTTTTATCATCAGGCAAAACATACATAGAAGAAGCAGAATTGTTCATCTCAGATACGGTATAGTCTCCAATACGAAGCCCCTCTATAAAAATCTCGCCATTCTCATCAGTTTCAAGGATAATCTCATAGCCGTTTGCACCAGTAATGCGGAATGCAAAACCCTTGACCTTACCATCAGATGAGGTCTTAACAATCTTCAGGTTGCCACGCATCACCTCATTGATAAAGCCGACACCCGCTTTGTTTTCGACATCATAAGTCTTGCCGTCTGTGTCGATCACCACCTCATACACGTCAGTATCGAGAACAAAGCCATCCGGTGCTTTGGTTTCCTTGACAAAGTAGCGACCGTAGAACAGGTCATTCATTCCGTATTCACCGATTTCTTTTTCAGTCAGTGTGCCGAGCAGTTCGTCGCCTTCGTCCAGCTTACTATTATTATTGCTGTCCTTGTAAACCTCAAATACTGCTCCAGTCAGCTTGTTATCGGGATACTCGGAATCCACCTTGGTCAGATGAATGTTGCCACGGCCATACTCGTTGACAATCTCAATCTCTACGACCTGACCGTCTGTGCCAATCGTCACAGGATAGATGGTATCATCCAGCACGAAGCCTGTGGGCTGTTCAATCTCACGGACATACCAAGTGCCGCAAGGGATATTCTCAAAAGAAAAACTACCATCTTCGGCAGAAGTGGTAGTCATCAGAGCGTTTTCCTTTGTAAACTCGCCGTCATCCGTGCGAAACAGCCCAATCATCGCACCGCCGAGAGCGTTGCCGTCCTCATCAACCTTCTTGCCGGAAACAGAACCATAAATCAGGTCATTTTTGATTGCCTTACCATCATTGACAGCAATCTTTACGACCGCCGTATCCTGACCGACATACTCAAAAATTATAGGATACTTAGCGTCAGAAAGCTTGTAGTGGCTATCTGTAGCAATTTCCTGCACATAGTATCTTCCATAAGGAAGGTCTGTCTTAATCGTTGCCGTTCCATCCTCATTGAGAGAAACAATCTCGATAAGGCCATTTGCGGGAATGGAAGTGCCGCTGGCAGATACGATTTCCTCGGCGGCGAACAGCCCAAAGGTAATATTCTTCATCTCACCGTTTGTGCCGATATCGAAGCGTTCATTCTGCTCAATGGACTTCACAAGACTGATTTCCACCTTCTGACGTTCGTTTTCGAAAGAAGTCGCAGTTTCGGTCACAGCCACATTCTGACCGGCATAGACAAGCTCCACGAAACGGGATTCAGGATTGAGAACCATACCGTTAGGAGCAGTGACTTCACGCACCTCATATTCACCAAGGTAGAGTTCACAGCTCATAGCTATTCCATTTTCATCGGTAATAATGGTATCAACAACATCGCCCTTATGATTTCTGACGGTACCATCAGGGGTAATAATATCCTCTGCGGCAACGATCTCATAGACCGCACCAGGAAGCCCACGCTTTTCGTACTGCGGCTGATATATGATAGGTAGTTCATTGCCACTTTCATCTATGCCTCCTGAAACTGAAACCCCAAAGAACACTTCTCCCGTCTTTTCTACTGCAATTGTGCCCTTCTGTGCAAAATTCTTTTTATTTACTTTTATTATTGTAACCCCACTTTCTTCTATAGAGTTTTCCTGTGTCACGTCAAAATAAATAGGTGTTTCATCAAGTACATATCCATAGGGAGCCTGCACTTCAACAATGGAATACCCCCTGCCGTAAGGCAGTTTTTCAGGTGTAATCAGTGAACCCTCATCATCGGTATAGAACACATCAATATTGGTCGATGTCGGATAGGTGAAGGTCATTGTCACAGGATTCCCGTCCGGGTCATAAATCTTGAATCCTGCACCTGCATAAGGAATGGTCTTACCGGTTCCTGCGTCCTGCTTCACGATTTTGATAAAGCTGTTGAAGGGAGCGTTGTTGATGAGATAGCGATAAGTAGCTTCATTCTGAGAGATGAACACATCAAAGTCGGGCATCAGCTCGCTGCCTTCCCAGCCGGACACCTGATGTACGGTGTAGATGCCGTAAGGCAGATCCTTCGTCTGTGCAAAGCCGTTTTCGTCACAGGTGAGATAGTCACGTTCGGAATCCTTTGCATTATCATAAGAGCCTGCGGCTTTCAGGTACACAGCAAACTCAGCGCCATTTTCGGGTGTTTCGATCTGCGTATCGCCGTTATCGGTGTGCTTGATGATGGCAACATTGCCCTTTGCGACCTGCTCGGTCACATCATTTGCCGTCTGATTATGCTCCACGGTATAAAGCTGCGGCTCTGCGCCGACCTTATGAACGGTAGTATCAAGAAGATAACCCTCAGACGGATTAATCTCACGCACCGTCCAATCGTCATCGCAGATATATTCCTTGGTGACGAACTGCCCGTTCTTGTCGGTAATATAGGTATCCACAAGCGTTTCGCCCTTATAGATGCCATAAACCGCACCGGCAAGAGAAGCATCACCCTGCGCCGTACCGGTTTCAGCGTCACTCTTGGTAACGGTAACGGAGAACTTCTTTAGAATGTTGAGAAAACTGCGGTTTGTGACCTGGTTCCAGCGGATAGGCGCAGACTGCGCTTCGGGAACGACATAGCGAACAGCAGTGTCCACTTCCTCCACGGTATAAGGTGTGGAACCGGAGATGAGGACATCTTCAAAAGTCGCCACGCCGTCCGCATCAGTCACGGCATATTCGTCCACAGCAATGCCCGAGAGCGAGGTACCGTAGAGGTGGAAGGTCACGCCCTCGTTGAGGTTATCTTCCGAAGTCTTTATGATTTTTAAATCTCCACGTCTGAGCTTATTATTAAAAGTCACTGTAGCTGTTTTTCCTGATACAACAGTTACATGATGAGACTCCTGTGGCTCATATTTGTCATAGCTCATTTCGGTCACGCTATAGTCACCAGGCATTAGATTGTCGATCTGTATCTCACCCTTAGAATTTGTCTTAACTGTCTGATTAACGCCATTACCTATAACAGTAAAGGTAATATTTTCAATATGACCGTCTTCAGAAGTCTTTACAATCTTAGCAGAACCATAGGATACATTTAAATTAACAAACCCTTGTACAAGATCATCAACCTCTTGCACATATGTTACAAGGTCCTGTACACCTTCACCTGGCGCATAAACTCCATCGCCCCATACGACAAGACCTTTTCTCTGTGAATCGTTTTTCTTAGCAACAATTGTAATCGGTGATGATGGTGCTTCTGATGAAGTAACAATCAGATTTCTTCCGCTGACTTTAATCTGAACCCCAGAAGAACTACTGGAAAAAGTGTAATCCTGAAGGACATTGTTAGTATCTGTAAGTGTGGCAGTATAAGAGTTCCCGTCCCACTTAAGTTCAATATTCTGGGCTCCATCAATTGTAGCAGAGCAAAAGGACGGCAATTTCGTATGTCTCTGAACCCTCTCAACAATATGATTATAATAGTTCAATATCTCTGAGCGAAGTGGATTGTCTGCCCGTATATAGTCAAGAACTGAACTACAATTCTTTGGGACAACATGGTTAAACTCCGCATCGCGCTCACCAACGATAGTTTCCCATATTAGAAGCTGCGTGGCTGTAGCATTGGAAAGTTTCGCTGCATCCTCTGAATTCTGTGAACGCCATGATGTGCTTATAGTTCCGGTATAGCCATACTGTAGAATGCGCCCTATAATTAGCTTAACATTTTCCCCAGAAATCGTCTTATTGTATTTATCTGGATAATTATCCCAATATGTTTCATTGGTCGAAGATAATCTATCTCCGCTTTTCACCATAGTACTGGGTTCGATACAGTAACATATTTTACCGTTATATAAACCCATTGAATAAACCGTAAGATACTTTCCTTTCTGAAAAAACCAACCGTTCATAAGTCTTATATCATCATGTCCCCATGTGGTTGTACTATAATTATCATCACCCTCGCGGGGGAATGAAACCAAACACACTTCCGCCTGCTCACCTTTAGCAAAGGCTTTAGTTATGCCAAGTCCCAAAAATGCGGAAAGGCACAACGCGACAGAAAGCAGTCCTGCAATCCAACGCTTAAACGAATGTGTTTTCATTTTGTTTTTACCTCCTAAAAAACAAGAAACACACCATATGATACGATGTGTCTAAACAAATTTATTTAATTTGATAATCTGTTTTATATTTTTGACCCGTTAAAAATTTGTTTTTTGCCAATGGCCTTAACCTCCATTTTCTATTCGTCTCGAGCCTGTTGGGTTATTTTGAAACTTTTTTACTACCCGAAAAACAGGGGCGAGCCTATTCGTGATGTGCAAGGCATTGTCTGCCAATCGCAAAGTACAAATATATGTTCAGAGCTTGCCCTTTTTCACATTTCTTCTCAATTATTCAACCACGCCGACCATTTAACATTGGCTTTTCCACAAATTCAAATGCAGAACTCTTATTTACTTAAGTAAGATAGAGTTTAATTTAAAACAGATTGTTTTTCGGTTAGTATGTGGTAGTTATAAAGGGGATAGAGTGTGAGAAAGGGGAAGTCACAACAAACATACTCCTTTTCTAACGGCTGTCCCGCTCCGTGCGCTTTCGCATAAAATCAGCATAATATTTGAGTGCTTTTACAATATATTCTTCTGTCTGATCTAACGGAACACTTTTGGGTATAAGACTTCTTACCCTATCTCCTCGAATAATAAAGCGCTCACGCTGATTGGGCTTTTGCTCGGTCATGATAGCTGTAATTGCTTCCGGTGTAAGTTTTCCTTCTTCGAACATTTTTCTCATGCGAATAGATTGATCATGGGACGGGGTACATTGGTTCAGGTCAATTTCATCAACAATCGCCCGCTGGCAGTCCTCGTCCAAATATGAAAGTTCCACAGCTGGACGCATCTTAATTTCCCCTTCATCTACAAGGTCAAGCAATTCGGTGACAAGGTTTGTCAGACGGATGTACCGGCGAACTTGTGTCTGGCTGTCGCCTGACTGCTCTCCAATCATCTGTGCCGTTTCCTTTCCATTCCACTTCCCACCCACTGGGTCGGAAGTTAAATCGGTACGCTTACCCTGCCTACTTAACGCATCTAATCGCATTTTGTAGGCAAATGCCTTTTCTGAGGGTAGTATCTGCGACCGTTGGTAGTTGCTCTCCACCATAAGGACGGTGGCGGCGTCACGGTCAAGGTCTACAACCTCGCAACGAAGTGCTTCAAACCCGGCAAGCTCACAAGCTCGTTTTCGTCTATGCCCCGAGACGAGTTCATATCTGCCGTCCTCTTTTTGACGAACAGTAGCCGGAGTAATAACTCCTCGTTTCTTTACACTCTCCACAAGCTGTATCATATCTTCATCATCGCGCACCTTAAACGGATGTTCGGGAAAATCGTCAATCTCTATTAATGGAATATCCCGTATTTTGCTAAGCTTTGCATCATCTCGTTCCTCCTGTGTAGAAAACAGATCATCGAGCATATTCGTGGGTAACGTGAAGTCGCTCTTTCTTTCTGTCATCAGCTAACACCTCCTTTGTAAAGTCTGCATAGGCTTTTGACACAATACTATTTGGTTCATATGCATATATGCTTTTCCCTTTTGAGGATACTTCGGCAGCTTTCACGGCAATGGGTATGCTCGTCTTATAGATTTTAATGTAACTTCCAAAATGATTTCGTAATGTTTCTACGGTACTTTTTGCAAGATTTGTTCTTCCATCTACAAGTGTCAGTAAAACACCGTCAATATGCAGATTGGGATTAGTATGCTTTTTTACTTTTGCAATTGTCGCTAAAAGCTGTGTCATACCTTTAGCGGACAAATACTGTGCTTGCACGGGTATAATTACGCTATCCGCCGCTGTGAGAGCATTAAGCGTTATCATGCCAAGCGAAGGCATACAATCTATAAGTATATAGTCATATTTGTCTTTCACCTGGTCAAGATAACTTTTCATAATACGTTCTCTGTTCATCGCAGTAACAAGGCTCATTTCTGTCGAAGCAAGTTCAAGATTCGAGGGAACAAGATCAACTTTTTCCTTGTGATTGAGCATACCGACAAGCGGATCCTGCTGTTCTTCTCGCATCACCGCCAACAGTTTATTGGCCAGTGTATGCGTTAAGCTGTCCGTATCTTGCCAACCGAGGCAAGTAGTTAAATCTCCTTGCGGGTCTGCATCAACAAGAAGTACTTTTTTATCCTGCATAGCAAGACCTACTCCAAGATTTACCGCAGTAGTTGTTTTGCCCACACCGCCCTTCTGATTACATATCGCTATAGTTTTACAGTTTGGCATCTTTGCTTTTCCTCCTTCTTATAAATTTGGATCATTAGACCATCAAAACACAGGCATATGTCCTATGCTTTGATAGCTGCATTTAATTCGATCTCATCCCCCCAAAAACATAAAAGGAAATCAATAGGCGTTCGGCTGCTGACCGAACTCATAGGAATTTCACCTCTGCCGGGTACTCCGCCAGCCCCTTAGGGAAGTATCATTGTCCCTTGATCGTTTCATCGCCTTATCCGTAGCAGTCGGATATTTCTGAATGGCTCGGAATCGCTATCAACCTTTCTTTCCGTAATAACCTCTATGGTAAGGAAGTTCTTGGCGCGCCTTCATTCGGCTGAGACTTTTTTGTCTCCGATCAGGAATGTACCTATTGAATGTGTATTCAATTGTCAAGGTTCACGAAGATAATAATTTATCTCTCAATAGGTAGGCAGCGAGAAGGACTATTTGTGGACTCCCTGAAGCAAAAAAGTTTGTAAACTTTTTATGAACAAAAAAGCCGTTGCTTTCAGGTTAAAAGCAACGGCTAAAATCTATCTATTCATTGTAAATAAAAAATAACGGCCACACAATTCAAAGAACTGTGTGACCGTATTCTTAAGCTATATTGCTATGCTAAAAGCCCCAAACTTGTGATTAGTGCTTTTTGCGAATAGCTGCCTGAGCTGCGCTGAGGCGTGCGATCGGCACGCGGAAGGGCGAGCAGGAAACATAATCAAGGCCGATGTCGTTGCAGAACTCGACGGAAGTCGGGTCGCCGCCGTGCTCACCGCAGATACCGCAGTGGAGCTTCGGGTTGACGGGCTTGCTCATAGCGATGGTCATCTGCATGAGCTTGCCGACGCCGTTCTGATCAAGCTTTGCGAACGGATCGTTCTCAAAGATCTTGGTGTCATAGTAAGCGTTGAGGAACTTGCCTGCATCGTCACGGCTGAAGCCGAAGGTCATCTGAGTCAGATCGTTGGTGCCGAAGCAGAAGAAATCAGCCTCAGCAGCGATCTCGTCAGCGGTGAGAGCCGCTCTCGGGATCTCAATCATGGTGCCGACCTCATACTCAAGGTCAATGCCGGCAGCCTTTATCTCAGCGTCAGCAACCTCGACAACGATCTTCTTGACGAACTTGAACTCCTTGACGTCGCCGACAAGGGGAATCATGATCTCGGGAACGATCTTCCAATCGGGATGCTTCTTCTGAACATTGATAGCAGCGCGGATAACAGCAGCAGTCTGCATCTTTGCGATTTCGGGATATGTGACAGCCAGACGGCAGCCGCGGTGACCCATCATCGGGTTGAACTCATGGAGAGAAGCGATGATAGCCTTGATATCCTCAACGCTCTTATGCTTTGCAGCTGCAAGAGCCTCGATGTCAGCCTCCTCGGTGGGAACAAACTCATGGAGAGGCGGATCAAGGAAGCGGATGGTGACCGGCTTGCCTTCGAGGGTCTCATAGAGCTTCTCGAAGTCGCCCTGCTGATAGGGAAGAATCTTTTCAAGAGCTTCTTCTCTCTCTTCAACAGTATCGGAGCAGATCATCTCGCGGAAAGCAGCGATTCTGTCAGCCTCGAAGAACATATGCTCTGTACGGCAAAGGCCGATGCCCTCTGCGCCGAGCTCAACAGCCTTGGCTGCGTCGCGCGGGGTGTCTGCGTTAGTGCGAACCTGAAGGGTTCTGTATTTGTCGGCCCAGCCCATGATTCTGCCGAACTCGCCTGCGATGGAAGCGTCGACAGTCGGGATGATGCCGTCATAGATGTTACCGGTGGAGCCGTCGATGGAGATGAAGTCGCCCTCATGGAAGGTCTTGCCTGCAAGGGTGAACTTCTTGTTCTCCTCGTCCATGATGATCTCGGAGCAGCCGGAGACGCAGCAGGTACCCATACCACGGGCAACGACAGCTGCGTGAGAGGTCATACCGCCGCGGACAGTCAGGATACCCTGAGATGCCTTCATGCCGGTGATGTCCTCGGGAGAAGTCTCAAGGCGGACAAGGACAACCTTCTCGCCTCTTGCCTTCCAAGCCTCAGCGTCGTCAGCGGTGAAGACGATCTTGCCGCATGCAGCGCCGGGAGAAGCGCCAAGACCCTTACCGATCGGGGTAGCGGCCTTGAGTGCCTTTGCGTCAAACTGGGGATGAAGGAGGGTGTCGAGGTTTCTGGGCTCGATCATAAGAACAGCCTCTTCCTCGGTTCTCATACCCTCGTCAACGAGATCGCAGGCGATCTTGAGAGCTGCCTGAGCGGTTCTCTTACCGTTACGGGTCTGAAGCATGAAGAGCTTGCCGTGCTCGACGGTGAACTCCATGTCCTGCATATCTCTGTAATGGTCTTCAAGAATCTTGCAGACCTTCTTGAACTCTGCGAACGCCTCGGGGAACTTCTGCTCCATCTCAGCGATCTTCATGGGAGTACGGACACCTGCGACGACGTCCTCGCCCTGTGCGTTGGTGAGGAACTCACCGAACAGGCCCTTAGCGCCGGTTGCGGGGTCGCGGGTGAACGCAACGCCGGTGCCGCAGTCATCGCCCATGTTGCCGAACGCCATGGACTGGACGTTAACGGCAGTACCCCACGAATAGGGGATATCGTTGTCGCGGCGATAGACGTTTGCGCGGGGGTTGTCCCACGAACGGAAAACAGCCTTGACAGCGCCCATGAGCTGCTCCTTGGGATCGGTCGGGAAATCGGTGCCGATCTTTGCCTTGTACTCAGCCTTGAACTGAGAAGCGAGCTCCTTGAGATCGTCAGCGGTAAGCTCGACGTCCTGGGTCACGCCCTTCTTCGCCTTCATAGCGTCGATGAGCTGCTCGAAATACTTCTTACCGACCTCCATAACGACGTCGGAATACATCTGAATGAATCTTCTGTAGCAGTCCCAAGCCCAACGGGGATTGCCGGACTTCTCTGCGATAGCCTCAACGACTTCCTCGTTAAGACCGAGGTTAAGAATAGTGTCCATCATGCCGGGCATGGAAGCGCGGGCGCCGGAACGGACGGAAACAAGGAGCGGATTCTCCTTATCGCCGAACTTCTTGCCGGTGATGCCTTCCATCTTGACGATGTACTCGTTGATCTCTGCCATGATCTCGGGATTGATCTCGCGGCCGTCCTCATAGTACTGTGTGCAGGCCTCAGTGGTGATGGTGAAGCCCTGAGGAACAGGAAGACCGATGTTTGTCATTTCAGCAAGGTTCGCGCCCTTACCGCCGAGAAGCTCTCTCATCTGAGCGTTGCCCTCGGAGAACAAATAAACGTACTTGTGAGCCATGATATACCTCCGTAAATAGTGTTTTTAGCTGCGAAGAAGATGCAGAAACCAAAGGCTGCATCTTCGCCTCATGTTATTATAGCAGACCGGCAGGAAAAATACCATATATTTTTACAATAAAATAGCGATTTTTGCGACTTTTCTTTTGTACAGATTTGACTATACAAATATATATAGCGCAGGGAGAGCCTCCCTGCGCCGAAAAAGTGTCTGTAATTTAGATGTTCAGAACATAAAAGGCAAAAGAAAGCCCAACGCTGCAACAAAAATCAGCACGCCCGTAAATATTGCCCACAGTTGCCATGTATCTCCTTTAACAATGAGATTTACCGTTTTAAATCCCGAAAAAGTTGCGCCTACCGTTGCCAGAAAAACCAAAGCAACAATTAAAATAGAGGGATCCATATTTCGCACAGCCTCCTTTTACACTGTCCAAAGATGTTCTTCAACCAACTGCTCATACGCAGCAGAAAGATTAATAGAGAAACCCGCGGAAAACGGTATTGAAAAGTCTATACCGCCAAATGTTACGAACCATTTTTGATGGGCATATGTTGCCCAGAAATTAGCTTTGCTTACATTATCGTTCAGCCATCCCCTGTAACACAAGAAACCGGTTAAATCCGAATATGTATTCTTCATGTAAGGATATTCCGTCTGTTGATTATCCAAACTTAGACCGATTTTATATGCATAGCCATACCCGCCTGAACTAAACTGCAAATCATTAAACCCAATCTCTTTTTCTATTGTCTTCTCCGTTGTTACGGATTCGCTACCATTCAAATATGAGTATGTATGCTTATATTCGAAATATCCGCTCTGGCTTTTAGCATCAAGTGTAGTATTAACATCCCTTGTGAACCCAAACGCATCGGTATATCTGGATTTCGGCATAGTTTCCCATTGAAACATTCCTGCACAGAAAAAGGATCTACCCTCAGATAGGATCATAATTACAAGTTTTAATGTTCCCTTATCTATCGTTTTCTGATTTCCTGTTGACGGAAAGAAATGATCCCCCCAATCAATATCCATCAAATCGACGCTCCGGTTTTCTTGAATTTTTTCTATATTTTCCTTTATCTTTTTTTCGTTTTCCGAGATTTTTTGTTTCTGCTCCTTTACGGCAACAGTGTAATCACTTTCAGTCACCTGTGAAAGTGTTCCGTCATCTTTCTGAACATAGAAATCAGTCTTTATCGAAATAGTTTCTGCACTGCTGATCTCATCAGAAAATCTATCCAACATCATCTTTTTCATTTTCGGTGACAATCCGAGTTTTTCAAGCCTGTTCTCCGCTGTTTTGTCACTACTCACAGATGAATCTTCGCTATTAAATTTTAATGTTTCGGTTATCGATAAATCATTTTGGGTGATGCTTTGGTTGGCGTTTACTGGAAGAATTACGAATGCAAATAGCAAAGAAATAATGGTTATAATTGATAAAAATCTTTTCATTCTTCAAACTCTCCTTTTACTTTATAAAATAGCGTTTTATGTCGACAAGCCTCACCTATTAACCGGCATTAAATCACCGACTTTCCAAAATCAATTATTGTATATCATTTATAAAAATCAATTAGCAAAAATATATTTCATATCAATATCGTCATCTGACAAATTAATTTTATCAAATTATATTTCCAATGTCAATACAAAAGACAATTATTTTTTGTATTGTGCATTTAATATGCAATGTTTGTTGACACATCTTTATTTTTTACGCAATCTGTGCTCAACAAACGACACATCGCGACCGACAAACAGGATTTCATCACAAGCTGCGTTCTTCTCGATTTATAAAATCTTTGAAAAATCGCGCCGTCATATGCACAATGGCTTGTAATTTCACTCTTTTTCTGTCATAATATATTTTAAGATACCGCACGGGTATCAATAAGGAAAGGACAATAAGCTTTATGGATAAGAAATGTGCTGTTATTCTCGCCGCCGGCGAAGGCACGCGAATGAAGAGCAAAAAGCCGAAGGCTCTCGCAGAGGTTCTGTTCGCGCCGATGATCGACTGGGTCATAGGCGCCGTAAAAGAAAGCGGCATAGACGACATATGCGTTGTTAAAGGCTTCGGCGCGGAATATCTCGACGCGCACCTTGCAGGCAGCTGCGAGACCGTGCTCCAGAGCGAGAGACTCGGAACGGGTCACGCCGTTTTGCAGGCGGGAAACTTTATTGAAAGCAACGGCGGCGATGTCCTCGTTTTAAACGGCGACGCTCCGTTCATCGACGCAAAAACAATATACGATGCACTCGCCCTGCACAAGAAAGAGGGCAACAGCGTCACCGTTATCTCTGCGGAGATAGACGATCCGACCGGCTATGGCAGGATAATCCGCTCGGCAGACGGTTCGGTTGAAAAGATAGTCGAACAGCGCGACGCGAACGCCGAAGAGGCGGCTGTAAGAGAAGTCAACTCCGGCGCGTTCTGGTTTGACGGCAAAGCTCTGATGCGCGCGCTCAACAGTCTCAACGCAAAGCGCGCGAGCGGAGAGAACACGAAGAAAGAGTTCTATCTGACCGACGCTCTTGAAGAGATAAAGTCATACGGTCTGCGCGCAGGTTCGTTCACGGCGCAGAGCGAGGATATAATCCTCGGCGCGAACGACAGGGTTCAGCTCAACGCTCTCAACGAGCTTGCCCGCCACCGCGAACTTGAGAAGCATATGCGTGCGGGCGTGTCGATTCCCTGCACCGACGGCGTCATTATCTGCCCCGGCGCAAAAATCGGCAGGGACACCGTGATTCTCACCGGTTCTGTGATAAAAGGCGACAGCGTTATCGGCGAGGACTGCACGATAGGTCCCGACTCGCTCGTTGAAAGCAGCACGATAGAAGGCGGCGTTTCGTTCGTCCGCTCGGTCTGCTACTCATCAAAGATACTCGACGGCGCGGACATCGGTCCGTTCGTCCGCATCCGTCCCGGCAGCGTTATCGGCAGTTCCGTCCATGTCGGCAACTTCGTTGAAGTCAAGAACAGCACGATAGGAGCAGATACAAAGATATCCCACCTTTCATATATCGGCGACTCCGATCTCGGCACGGGAATCAACATCGGCTGCGGCTGCGCTACGGCAAACTACTCCGGCAACAAGAAGAGCCGCACCACAATCAAGGACGGCGCATTTATCGGATGCCACACCTGCCTCGTGGCTCCCGTTGAGGTCGGCGAAAACGCATACACTGCGGCAGGCTCGACCGTGACCGAGAATGTCCCCGACAACTCGCTCGCAGTCGCCCGCTCCAGACAGACGGTCAAAAAGGGCTGGGTGAAGATAAAGCAGCCCTATAAGCATAAAGTTTAAAAGAAAGACGGTGAAATTGCCATGAAGAAAGGCAAGAAAGCGGCGATAATCATTATTGCCGTCATCGCGGCCGCGGCGATAGTTGTCGGCGGACTCGTCCTCGGAGGAGTCATCCCTGTCGGCAACAAGAGAACGGCATCTGCACAGGAGATAGCTGTTGACGACACCGCAATGACCGCATACAAGACTATCCCCCAGGTCTACAAGATCACACTCAAATCGCTCTACGGCATGAGCGCCGACGATGTTGCAAAGTTCTATGAGAATAACTGCGAGGGCTGGAACGTTTACGCCCAGACAGTCTCAATAAAGAACCGCAGCGACACTGCGATAGTCATCTCCAACGCGAAGAGTGAAGCGAACGGAACGGACAACATCTGGGTCTGCTCGCGCACCAACGAGGCCAACTATGTGACCATCGCTCCCGGCGAAACCGGGACATTCACATTCAATGTCCTCGCCAAGGGCTACAACAGCCCCGACGCTGTCAAATCGGCTCTCAAGAAGCTCAACCCGAGCATCGTGTTTGCGGAGAACAAGTCCGCTGCGAACCAGTCGTTCGTAAAATTTGACATGGCAAACGCCGACAAATTCGCGATCGATATAAAGTTCTGATAAAGTCAAAATAACATACGGGCGCTCGGGTTTCCGGGCGTCCGTATAAAATGTAAGGGAAAAAGATATGAATTTTTTCAGACGCACTCCCCGCGCTGTCGGCGCACCCGAATTTTTGATAGTCGGGCTCGGCAACCCAGGCAAGGAATATGAATTTACCCGCCACAATGCTGGCTTTCTCTGCCTCGATCTTTTCGCGCAGGAGAACGATATAAAAATAAACCGCCTGAAGTTCAACGCACTCATCGGAGACGCGGAAATCGGCGGCAAGCGCTGCATTCTTGCAAAGCCTCAGACTTTCATGAACAACTCCGGCGAGGCGGTGCGCGACATAGCCTCGTTCTACAAGATTCCGCCCGAAAAGATAATCGTCATTTTTGACGACATCTCTCTCCCCTGCGGCAGGCTCAGAATACGCCGCAAAGGCACGGACGGCGGTCACAACGGAATAAAGAGCATAATATATCAGCTTCAGAGCGATCAGTTCCCGCGCATCAAGCTCGGCATCGGCGCGAAGCTACACCCAGAGCAGCCGCTCGCCGACTGGGTGCTCTCGGTCATGAAGGGCGACGACCTCGAAAATCTGCGCTCCGCCTGCCTCAAGGCGTGCGACGCGATTCCCCTGCTCGTAAACGGAGAGACCGAAAAGGCAATGGGACTCTACAACGCCGCAAAATAACCGCGCGGCGACCGAGTCCCATTAAAAAGTCAGATCTTGAAGTTTTTCATCGAGGACACATCGTCCATTATGCCGCTGACGGTCTTCATAGCCTTTGCGGCGCTCTTCTTGACATTCTTTTTCGCCTTTTTGAGCGAATTGTTCGAGCCCATCATCATCGCACCCGACACTGCGGCCGCCGCGCCGCCGACTGCGAGGGCGACCATGACATTTTTGGCAGTCGATCCGGACTGAGCCATCTTCATAAAAGAACACACCCCTTTTTATTTTTCAGAACGCTTCGGGCGTTCCCTTTATATTTTGAGCAGGGAGCGTGCCGGGATTCAAGACAAAATTTGTTTTGTCAAAACGCACGAAACAGGAGGACAAAAATGCAGCTGAACATAGTTCTCGTTGAACCGGAAATACCGCAGAACACCGGCAACATCGCGCGCACCTGCGCCGCGACCGGCTCGCGCCTGCACATAGTCAAGCCCATGGGATTCACCATTGACGACCGCAAGCTCAAAAGAGCCGGACTCGACTACTGGCATCTGCTCGACATAACATATTATGAAAACCTCGCGAACTTTTTTGAGAAGAACGCGGGCGGAAAATTTTTCTATTTTTCAACCAAGGCGGAACACATCCATTCGGATGTAGTTTATCCCGACAACGCCTACATAGTCTTCGGCAAGGAGACAAAAGGACTGCCCGAGGAGCTTCTGCACGACAACCCGGACAGTTGCGTAAGAATACCGATGATAAACAATTCGGATGCGCGCAGCCTGAATCTCTCGAACTCCGTCGCCGTCGGCGTATACGAAGTTTTGCGCCAATGGGGATATCCCAAGCTGCTGACAAAAGGCAAACTGACAAAATTTGACTGGGACGAATAACGGCGAATAAACGGACGGGAAGCACCCGCTTTGCGGCTATTATTAAATTTATAAACGGTGTGACTTTTCGGTCGCGCCGTTGTTTTTAAGTTGTGAGTTGTGGGGCGGTGCAAATTTGGGATTTGTCGTGAAATCTGTCAGGCTCCCCTGTAGGGGAGATGGCTCGGCGTGAGCCGAGACTGAGGGGTTATTCCGCTTCGTTCAAAGTAATAAGTAAAAGTGAAAAACGAAGAAGTGTGCGGTAGGGGCAGATATCATCTGCCGACAAAACTTGCAAAAATACTTGGCACACGCTCCCAGGCGTTGTAGGGTGCGGCGACCTCGACGCACCGATGCCGCGACAACGGCACGAAATAGAATTGTAAAATCCATTTTCTACCTTCGCTACGCACTCTAATCAAAGAATGTATACTTCCCGCATTTCGGCATTTTCTTTTTATTTGAAAAAGAAAACGCCTGCAAAAGAAAATCAAAAGGACTCTCGCAGGAGGAGCTCGCGGTCAAGCTGAATGTCGTGCGGCAGACCGTGTCCAAATGGGAGCAGGGGTTGTCCGTTCCCGATTCGGATATGCTCATATCTTTGTCGGACGCGCTCGAAACTCCCGTGAGCACACTGCTCGGCGAGAATGTCGCAAAGCAGGAAGCGGACGAGCTGAAAGCGATATGCGAAAAGCTCGAGGTGATAAACCTGCAGCTCGCGCGAAGAAAAATTGCGAGAAGAGCGGCGCTTCACTGGCTGTTTATTGCGCTCTGCGCGGCTGTGGTAATTATCTCGGCGGTGCTGATATCGCTCGGCAGCCCGTATCTCGGCTGGAATTTCGGCGACCCGGAGACTGCGGTTTTCGGCACTGTTTATCATGTGTTCGAGTGGCTGTTTGTCCGATTCGCGCCGATAGCTTTTGTCGGTTCGCTCGTCGGGGCTTTTATGACGCGAAAGAAATGATTTGTTTGATTTGCCCTCTGCCGATTGGCAGGGGGATTTTTCGCGTTGAAAATGCGGCGGGATGTGGTATAATCAAAGCGGGAAATCAGTAAAATTTTTAATATATATGAGAAAGAGGTATGAAAAATGAAAGTGCTCATTATCAACGGCAGCCCGAGGATAAACGGCAACACTTCGCTCGCCATCAAAGAAATGGAAAAGATTTTTGAGGCGCAGGGCATTGAGACCGAGACGGTGCAGGTCGGCAATATGAATGTCAGGGGCTGCATCGCCTGCAGGCGGTGCGGTGAACTCGGGAAATGCGTCTTTGATGATATTGTCAATGAGCTTGCGCCGAAGTTCCGCGAGGCGGACGGCCTTGTTGTGGCGAGTCCCGTCTATTATGCCTCCGCAAACGCGACGCTGATAGCCGTCCTCGACAGACTTTTTTACAGCACGCCTTTTGACAAAACCATGAAGGTCGGCGCGAGCGTAGTCTGCGCAAGGCGCGGCGGATGTTCCGCGACATTTGACGAGCTGAATAAATATTTCACTATATCCAATATGTCGATAGCGTCGAGCCAGTATTGGAACTCGATCCACGGGCGCGAAAAGGGCGAAGCCGACATGGACGAGGAGGGAAAGCAGACCATGCGCACCCTCGCTCGGAACATGACTTTCCTTATGAAGAGTATCGCTCTGGGCAAAGAAAAATTCGGACTCCCGGAGACGGAAGAACACGCATGGACGCATTTTATAAGATAAAATTCCGATGAGGCTCCCTTTCGGGGAGCCTCTATTCTTATGCGCGGACGCACAGCCGCGGCTCCCCTGCGGACAGAAATCTGTCACCTTCGGCATATCCGCGCTTGTTTTGGATTTCGTGGGGAACGACCCCATAGTATAATATGCCGAAAGGATGAAAACGGACAGCCGCAAAACAAAAACAGCCGCCGTATTCAGCGTGAAAAACCGAATCGGCGGCTGTTAAATTTATATATCAGAGTGTGTCAAAAAATCCCTTGGCGAGCACATAAGCCTGCTTGCCGTCGTGCGACATATATGTCGAGTGCCCCGCGCCCTTGATTATCGCGATGCGGCTGTTGGGGATCTTTCTGTACATATACGCCGTATCGGAGAGCCACATGATATCATGCTCGCCTGCAACGATATAGGTCGGCGCAGTTATCTCGCCGAGCATTTCGGCTGTGATATCCGGCAAGGTGAGCATCATATCATTGAGCTTATCGTGGTGGAACAAATTGTTGATTTTCACGCCGATGATAAAATACGGCTTCATCGTCTTGGGGCTCGTGTTCGCGCCGCAGGATATTATCGCGTCGGGGATATCCGGGTATCTCGTAGCGAGCGTCAGCGCGATGATGCCGCCGTCGCTGTGTCCCATGATATACGGCTTCCTGAGCTTCATCGCGGCGATGAACTGCGCGGTGTCATCCGCCATGGATTCGTAGTCTATCGTGCCCGGGTCGCTGCTCTGTCCGTGGCAGCGGCTCTCAATCACATAGACTGTGTAGTCGTTTGCGAGATAGCTTGCCGCCTCGGCGAGCGACTTCGCGCTGCCGCCGTTTCCGTGGATTAAGACAAGGGGCTGCTCGCCGCTGCCGTAAATGACATAGTGCATCCTGACGTTCTTGAGCTGAACAAAACCGTCGCGCACCGGCTCCTGCGGCGCGGGAAGCGACGAGGTGTCGAGCGTGATAAGATTATATTTTTTCGAGTCGATGCGGTTCTTTATTCTGTATGTGCCGAACCCGGCGGCGACCGCCAGCGCTATGCATCCGACGGTTATCGCGGCGATTTTAAGACCCTTTTTCGATGATTTTTTCATTTCTTTTTCTCCTGCCTGCGGCGTTTTCTGTATGCTATTTCGCGGGATATCTCCTGACCGAGAACATAGAATCTGGTGCTCTTGAATTTATCTTCGGCGCGTTCTAACTTGCGCTGCTTCGGCGTGATATTGCGCAGGGTCACTTCATGCATATTGCCGTCGTCGAGCACGAACGCCTGAGTTAAACATATGCCGCCCTTGCCGAGCAGCTGAGCGCGGACATAGCAGCCGATGTTCTGCGACGCGGCGATGAGATCGATTTTTTCGCCCTCAGCGATTATTTTGCCGTTTGATATCCACTGCACGCGGTTATAATTTTTGCCCTCGATGCTTATGCTCTGCTCATCTTCATTCACGGTTATGCGCGTGACGGTCGGATATTCGCCCTCGCCGACAAAATCTTTACCGAGCTCATATACAGCGCGCCTGCCGACAGAGAAAAATGTGCCGTTCTCCATGCCGCGGCGGACGGTCTGCTCCGTCCTGTCCGGCAGAACAAAATCCATAAAGCTCGTGTCGATATCGGAGAGCACATGGGCGTCGCTGTTCGCGAAGCCCCAGACATTTCTGCCGCTCGGTATGACCGCCGAAAGCAGTTCATCCCAGAGTATGCGGTCGGCGCAGGTCACGGTGTCGATGCGGTTGAAAGCCTCGATGCCGAGGCACGACGGATATTTTTTTAATATGTCGGCGAACAGCTCGACATTCTTTTTTTCGTGCGCGTGATTCACATCAACATAGGATTCGAGCCAGTCGCCGGGGTGGTTTATGACGGAAAGCCCGCCGCTCTCGGCGACGCCCTTGACAGGCCCTTCAAAGTCGTTTTCGTGCCCGACGAGTCCCTGACCGTATTCGGTGAAAAAGCCGTTGACATGCGCTTTTGTGAACACGGCGGTGTTTATCTCGATTCCGTATCTTAAATCGGTCATGCCGCGCCCGCGGTTTTTGTATGTGCCGTCGAGTATCGCGCCGTATTCCTCGTCGCTGAGCCATGTCGGCTTTTTTATAATGGAGCTGACTGAGAGCACGGGGATGCGGCGGGGCTTCTGATTCCAGCCGTGGTTCACGACCCCGTGGTCGGTCATGGCGAGAATATCAAAGCCCGCGTCGTAATATGCCTTTATCATGTCCGAAAAATCGACCTGCGCGTCGCTCGCGGTCGAGTGTGTGTGCAGATTGGTTTTGTAATGATGCCAGCTGTCCCAGTCAACGCCGGCATAGGGGTTTGTTATCTTGAATTTTCTCAAAGTGAGCACCTCTTGAAAACAAATTTATCCGCTCTTATATTACAGAAAATTAATCTTTTTGTCAACGCGCACTATTGCTTATATCGGCGGCGGAGGTTATAATAATATCAACGAGAAATCGGGAGGAGATACGAATGAAAGCTTTTATGGACAAGGATTTTCTGCTTGAGAGCGACACAGCGCGCGAGCTTTTCGCCGCGGCTAACGAGATGCCGATATTCGACTGGCACTGTCACCTGTCGCCCAAGGAAATATATGAAAACCGTGCGCCCGAGGATATAGCATGGCTCTGGCTCGCGGGCGATCACTACAAGTGGCGCGCGATGCGCTCCTGCGGCGTCCCGGAAAAGTACATCACGGGCGACGCGACCCCGCACGAAAAATTTATGGCGTGGGCGAAGATAATGCCCTATCTTCTCGGCAATCCGCTCTATCACTGGACTCACCTCGAGCTTCAGAGATATTTTGACATATATGAGCCGCTGAGCGAAAAGACGGCGGAGGATATCTGGAACCGCGCGAACGCGAAGATAGCGGCGGGCGGATTCACCCCGCGCGAGCTTATTGAAAACTCGAATGTCGTGTGCCTCTGCACTACTGATGACGCGGCGGACAGTCTCGAATATCACAAGCTCATCGCCGAGGACAAGAGCTTCAAATGCCGCGTTATCCCGGCGTTCAGACCCGACAAGGCGCTCGGCATCGAGCTGCCCGGCTACCGCGACTGGGTGAAGGCTCTTGAAAAGGCTTCGGGCGAAAAAGTCGACAGCTACGAAAAGCTTACCGAAGTGCTCCTGAGCCGAATCGACCTGTTTGAAAAGATGGGCTGCCGCGCGAGCGACCACGCATTCACCCGCGTGCCCTATAAGCGCGCAGACGCGGCGGAGCTCGACAGAGTGTTCAAAAAGGCTCTCGGCGGCGAGGAGCTGAGCGAATGTGAAGTTGACGAATACAAGACCGAGCTTATGCGCTTCTTTGCAAAAGAATACGCGCGCCGCGGCTGGGGCATGGAGATACACATCGGCGCAACGCGCAACAACAATTCGCGTATGTTCAAATCTCTCGGCCCGGACAGCGGCTTCGACTCGATAGCCGACCACGAGGTTGCGGACAATCTTTCGCGCCTGCTCGACTCCCTCGATGTTGAAGATCTTCTCCCAAAGACCATACTCTTCACGCTCAACCCCAAGGACAACTATGTTCTCGGCGCGATGCTCGGCAACTTCCAGAATTCGCAGGCGGCATCGAAGATTCAGTTCGGCTCGGCGTGGTGGTTCAACGACAACATTGACGGCATGCGCGAGCAGATGAAAGCGCTCGCGAACACCGGCGTGCTTTCTAAGTTCGTCGGCATGGTGACGGATTCGCGCTCGTTCCTGTCCTATCCGCGCCACGAATATTTCCGCCGCATACTCTGTGATCTTATCGGCAGCATGGTCGAGCGCGGACTCTATCCTGCTGATATGGATACGCTCAAGAAGATAGTCTGCGACATCTCGTTCAACAACGCGAAGGAATATTTCGGCATATGAAAGTAAAGCGCGGGTTACTTTACACCGCCTCGCATGAGTGGGTCGATTTCATGCCCGACGGCACGGCGAGGGTCGGGATATCCGACTTCGTGCCGCAAAAGCGCGGGAAGATATCTTTTCTCAATCTCTGCGACGAGGGCGAATATTATCAGTCCGGCGAGGTCATCGGCGACGCTGAGGCGTTCAAGGGCGTTTGGGATATCTCCGCGCCGATAAGCGGGACCGTGCTGAGAATAAACGACGACTTGCTCGACGACCCGCAGAGCATAAACAGCGACCCATACGGCTCATGGCTCGCCGAGTTCGGTGATGCCGAGCGAGGGGCTAAGCTCATGACGGCGCAGGAATACTGCAAATATCTCGGGAAAGAAGCCGAAATGATATAATAAAATAAAGCCGGACGGAAAAAATCCGTTCGGCTTTTGTTTTAGCTCAATTTTTTAAATCCCGCTTCGTTGACCCGTCGGGTGACATATTCGTCCGACAGATTGTAGACCAGAGTTCCGATTTTTGCGTATTCGTCGGAATCCTCGTCTCCGCAGAGCATCGCGAAGCCCTTTCCGATGTTTGCGCTGATATTGAACGTCTTTCTGACGGTGAGATAATATATCGAAAACGAAGCGCCCTCCATGACATTGTCATAGAAACCTTCGCTCAGGTCGTCGTACATGGCGTTTACCGCCTCGTTCGAGATGACCGGCGGCAGCAGACGGTGGAGAGTCAGCTGCGCGGTGAACAGCATGAGCACGCGCGCCTGATAGAGCACATTTGACGGCAGCTCCTGCGGGTCGACTCCGCCTTTTGCCTTTATGTCTATCCCGCCGAGCTTCGCCGCGTTTTCGGGCGTGAACTGCGCGAGACTCCTGCCGAGCTTGCGTGCGCGGCGGAGATTGCCGTTTGAGCGCTGGGCGTCAAGCTCCTGTACGGCGTGCAGTATATCCTGGCTGAGGTCGGTTGATTCCTCGGCCTGTTCTTTCTTTTCGTTTGACGGATGGAATACTTTGATATCCTTATCCTCTTCGGGACGCATTGCGATCCCTCCTAACTTATTTGGCGCGCTTTTTGAGCATCGTCTTGTAGTCGTTGAGCGCCTTGAAATCGGCGGCGGGCGTAGCAAAATCGCCGACGCTGACGGTGCCTTTGTTGTACATTCCGCTGAAGTCCGAGCCGCCTATTGCGAGGAGCTTGTGAGTCCTTGCGTAGTCGAGCATATCGTTCTGCTGCTCTTCGCTGCTTGACGGGCACCAGACCTCGATGCCGTCAATGCCGTATTCTACATATCGGTCAAGCCCGGGCACGCTGTTATATTTATACGGGTGAGCGAGGACAGCTATGCCTCCCGCGCCGTGAATGGCGTCGATAACTTCTTTTACGCCGACGAACTTCGGCTCGACTATAATATTTTTCGGGCTGTCGGGGCTGAAAAGTTCGTTATATATATCGCCGTGAAAATCCTGAGTGATGCCGCATTCGACGAGTGCGTGCATAATATGTTCCTCAAAGATTCCGGTCGAACCGGCGGCGCATTTCATGACAAGCTCGGCGGAGATAGGATAACGCTGAGCCGCCTTGAGAATCATATACTGCCCCGCTTTTTTGCGCGCGGCGTTGTTCTTGTGGCAGAGCTCCTCGAGCCTGTCCGGACTGTCGCAGAAGTAACCGAGAATATGTACCTGACGGCCGGTTTCGGCATCTGATGCGGACAGTTCAACGCCTGGGACAACGGTCACTCCGCGTCTTGCGGCGATGATCCTGCCGCGGACGGAACCCGCCTGGCAGTCATGGTCTGTGATAGAAATGGTATCGACGCCGCGTTTTTTTGCGAGCATAATAAGGTCATCAATACCCATGGAACTGTTTGATAACTTCGTGTGACAGTGTAGATCAACTGACAAAATAAATCCTCCCTTGGAAATAAGACCCGGCAATGACCAAAGCCGCATTGTCAACGAAAGTGAACCGTGTATATACGATTGCGGCGCACGGGTCTGTGCGTGTATCTAAAGCGCATAATCCCTCAATATATCTTTTATTATACTCTTTTTTGCCGCTTTCTGCAAGCGGATTTCGAGATTTTATTTTCCGATAATCATGCGCTAACCGAAAAATAACACTTAAAAAGCATCATAACAAAAAATATATAAAAATATTCCGCAGAAAACGAAATGATTTCGGGATGTAAAATTTAAGTTGCTTTGCATAGTCGGGCGGGATATGGTATAATCAACAAAGAATCGAAAGGGGGCGAAAGCTTGGAGCGCGTATTTATAGGCATGAGCGGCGGGGTCGACAGCTCCGTTGCCGCGGCTCTGCTCAAAGAGCGCGGATATGACACCGTGGGCGTGACCCTACGATTAAAGCCCGGCGACGGCGCGGACGGCGACATTGAGGACGCGAAAAATGTGGCGAAGGCTCTTAAAATAGAGCACTGCGTACTCGATTTGCGCGGCGAGTTCAAAGAAAAAGTCATGGACTATTTTGCCGCCGAATATCTGTGCGGAGCGACTCCGAACCCCTGCGTCGTCTGCAACAGAGAGATAAAGTTCGGCGCGATGCTCAAGTTCGCCCTCGAAAACGGCGGTGATTATGTCGCGACGGGACACTATGCCTCGCTCGACAAAAACGACGAACACACAAAGCTCCTGCGCTCGGACAGCGCGAAAGATCAGAGCTATTTTCTCTGCATGCTCTCGGAGTTTCAGCTCGCTCACGCGATGTTCCCGATAGACGGGATGGAGAAGAGCGCTATACGCGCCCTTGCGGAGAAATTTTCTCTGCCGGTCGCGCAGAAAAAGGACAGCCAGGAGGTCTGTTTCATCCCCGACAACGACTATTCATCATTCATCCGCTCGCACGGATTCAAAGACATGGGCGAGGGCGATTTTCTCGACACTCAGGGCAATGTCATCGGCAGGCACAAGGGTATAATGAACTACACCGTCGGTCAGCGCAAGGGGCTCGGCGCGTTCGGCCGCCCGATGTTCGTCACGCGCATCGTGCCGGAGCAAAACGCGGTTATCCTCGGCGAGAACGGCGCGCAGTATGCAAAGGAATTTACGGTCGAGGGCATAAACGCGATAAGCGCGCAAATGAGCGGCAGCTTCGACTGCGATGTCAAGATAAGATTCAGAGCCCCCGCGGCGCCCGCGCATGTTGAATTCGACTCAAAAAATACGGCGCACGTCACATTTTTTGAAGAACAGAGATCGGTCACTCCCGGGCAGTTTGCGGCGTTTTATATCGGCAATGAAGTAATCGGTGGCGCCAAAATCGCAGGGGTTGAAACACAGCGAATTTTGTGATATAATATAACATAAAGGGAAAATAAAGGGAGGAAAGAGGGAATATGCCGGATTCGCTCATAACGAAAAGGGCGCTCGCTTCGTCACTCAAGGAACTGATGAAGGCCCAGCCCCTGACGAAGATAAGCGTCGGAGACATATGCGAAAAATGCGGGATGAACCGCAAGAGCTTTTATTATCATTTCTGCGACAAATATGATCTTGTCAACTGGATATTCGACACGGAGTTCAGCGAGATTCGCAACCGACCGGATCATATTGCGAACTTTGAGGATATATGCGAATATTTTTATTCCGACCGCGAGTTTTATCGCAGCGCGCTCCAGATAACCGGACAGAACTCGTTCAGGGACTATTTCCGCATGCAGATTCACCCGGTGCTCAAGGAGCTTGTCGGCAATCTTTTTGACAGCGAAGAGGACACGGAATTTCTCGTGACATTCCTCGCCGACGGCACGGTCTCGACTCTCATCCGCTGGCTCAACAGCTCCGACCCGGAGCCGCCGGAGGAGATGGCGCGCAGAGTCAGGCGCACCATGGTGGTGATATCCCAGGCGATCGTCACAACATATGAGGAAGAAGAAAGAAAAGCGGCAAAAGAATAACAAAAAGCGGAGGCTGAAGCAGTCTCCGCTTTTACTTTATTTTTCAGTATATCTGCACTTGGGATAACCCGGGCACCCATAAAAATTACCGTATTGCCCATGCCTCAGCACGAGCGGTTTCTTGCAGTACGGGCAGACGCGGTTCTCCCTTTCGGTCTGCACCTTCTGCCGATACGCCTTCACATCCTCCTTGTGCGCTCTTCGGGCTTCTTTTCCCTGTTCCTGATTTTCCTTGATATAATCATATATTTTTCTCGTATCCGCCGGGCTAAGCTTAGTTTCGTTCGCTTCCAAAAACATCTTCATCGCCCTGTTCATGGCGGGTAAGCTTGTGCAGACGACCGTATCGACTCTGTCGGATCTGTTCACATTAGACACCTTGCAGTCATCACACAGCATCAGCACAACAGAGTAGAACTCGACTTTAGCAAAATCAGAGAGCATCTTTTTGAGATATTCTACATGCTTTTTGTTCTGCATAATCGGATTGTAGAAATCATACCTGTGCCCGCCGAGGTAATACTGCCAATCCCTCTTTCGCCCATCGCCGTATATTTTAGCGTCGCTGAAAGTCTTTACTTCTACAACATAAATTCCGCTTGCGGCAATTATTATCAGGTCTATCTGGGATTTATGCTCGTCTTTTCCGTCGATAAGCACATCATGCAGGACATATGCATCTGAGAACACCGCCTTGCTGTAATAGGCGGCGAGCCGTTCGCCAAAGCCGCCCTTGACAGCATTGAGGTCGGGAAGTTTTTCAATCAGACTCATTTTTTCACATTTCCGAGCAATCTTTCAAGCTCTTTAAGTTCATCGGGAGTCAGGCGGGATTTATCCATGAGCACGACATTGTTGTCAAGGCGCACGAGATAGATATATCCGTCCTGCTCGCCCCATCGGTCGAAAGCCGACCAGTTGTTTTTGCCCGTGCCGAGCGGCGAAGTTATCGCCACGCCGTCATCGTCAATGACATATTCCAAAGTTCCGCCCGAAACAGCATTGTTTCTCTTTTTCATGAGCTTTTGCATTACACTGAGCTGAAACTTTTTGGAAAACAAAATTATCAGCAGAAAAAGCACTGCAAAGCCGAGCAGCAGGAATCCGTTGCCGACAACACCGCGCGCGAACATCCACACGGCGAACGCCGCATATATGACACAGAGAACCGCCGAAACTGCAGAAGTCACCTTGCGCCTTTTCAGATTGTTCGGCGTGTTGAGCGAAATTTCTGCGAGGATTTTCTGCTCCTTTTCGCCGGGTTCGGTCTTGTATCTTACCATGTTTTCACCCCTTATTTAAGCTTATGCACAAACAGACCGCTGAGCAGTTTCGGCTCGAACCAGGTTGATTTCGGCGGCATTATCTTGCCTGCGTCGGCTATATCCATAAGGTCGTCAACGGTCGTCGGGAACATCGAAAATGCGAGGCACATGTCGCTCTGCGCCCTGCGCTCGAGCTCCTTGAGACCGCGTATGCCGCCGACGAAGTCAATTCTCTTGTCGGTTCGCGGATCGTCTATTCCGAGCACAGGAGAGATGAGGTTCTGCTGAAGTATCGAAACATCGAGCGCTGCGACCGGGTCGGACGCATCGAAAGTGCCGTCCTTTGCGGTGAGCTTGTACCACTTTCCACCGAGGTACATTCCGAAGGTGTGCTTATCCTGCGGCTTATAAGGCGACTCGGGCGCGGATTCAACGGTAAAGCTTTCGCTTATTTTTGCTATAAACTCATCCTGAGTCAGACCGTTTAGGTCTTTTATGGCTCTGTTGTAGTCCATTATCGCAAGCTCGCTCTGCGCGAACAGCACGGCGAGGAAGAAGTTGAACTCCTCATTTCCGGTATAACCGGGGTTCTGCTCTCTGCGCTTTTTGCCGACTTTGACAGCCGAGGCGGCGCGGTGATGACCGTCAGCGATATAGAGCGAATCGATGCCCGCGAAGAGAGACGAAAGTTTCTTTATCGTCTTGGGGCAGTCAATGACCCAGACCGTCTGGGCGACGCCGTCGGAGACAAAATCGTAGACCGGCTCATGCTCCGCCTGCCACGCCTTGACGAGATCGCCGACCGTGGCGTTGTCTCTGTAAGTAAGGAAGATTGGCCCTGTGTTCGCGTTGCAATAATCGACATGATTTATTCTGTCCTGCTCCTTGTCGGCGCGGGTCAGCTCATGCTTTTTTATGACATTGTTCATATAGTCGTCTATCGACACGCAGCCGACGAGACCCGTCTGACTTCTGCCATCCATTATCTGACGGTATATGTACATGCAATCCGACTTGTCTTGCTTGCAGATGCCGTCGGTTTCGAGCTTTTGGAGATTTTCTGCCGCCTTGTTGTAGACAACTTCGGAATAGAGCTCCGTGCCGACGGGCAAATCGACCTCCGCCTTGTCAACATGGAGGAACGAATAGGGATTGCCCTTTACCATCTCGCGGGCTTCGTCGCTGTTCATAACATCATAGGGAAGAGCCGCAACACGCGACGCGTATTCGGGGATGGGTCTTACTGCTTTGAAGGGTCTGAATACTGCCATAATGAGACATCCTTTCTTGAGCTTAATTACATTTTGCCCGTCTTTTTGCCGCCGAGCTTTATGCCCGAGAGCACATTGGTGTCGAACGAATAGGTTATCGACTCGCGCTCGCGTTCACGCTTCATGGCAAGCGATATCATTTCGTCGATAAGCTCGGTATATTTGACTCCAAGAGGCTCCCAGAGGTAGAACGAGAGCGAGCCGGGAATCGTGTTTATCTCGTTGAGCCAAACCTTACCGGTCGAGGCGTCGATCATAAAATCTATACGCGACACGCCGCTGCAGCCGAGCACCCTGAACGCCTTGACCGCCATCTCGCGTATCTCGTTTTCGGTCTCTTTCGGGATGTCGGCAGGGATTCTGCGCTGGGTCGACGCCATGCCTTTCGAGCCGGATTTAGAAGCATTGCCGATATATTTATCCTCATAGCTCAGTATATCCGTCGCATTGAGCGGCTCTTCGCAGACGGAAGCGCGCGCCGAATGTCTGTCGCCGAGAACGGAGCAGTTTATTTCGCGCAGGTTCTCTATCGCGGGCTCGACAAGGACTCTGTCCGCATAGTCGAACGCGTTCGAGAGCGAATTTTCAAGTCCGTCGGTGTCATGCGCCTTGCTGATACCGATGCTCGAACCGAGGTTTATCGGCTTGACGATAACGGGATAGTTGAATTTCTTCTCGATATCCGCAATTATCTTTTCCGGGTCGGCGTCATAGTCCTCCGCATCGACGCAAACGCAGTCGAGCACGGGGATGCCGTTATCTTTAAAGACGGTCTTCATAACATATTTATCCATTCCGACCGCCGACGAGATAACATCACAGCCGACATACGGAAGATTGAGCATCTGGAGATAGCCCTGCAAAGTGCCGTCCTCGACATTCGTGCCGTGGACTATCGGGAATGCGACGTCGATATAATCAATAACATCCTTTGCAAAAGCCTTGTGCGGATATCTGACTATTAGCGTGCGATCGCCGTCATTGACGAGATTCACGCGCGTGCTCTCCGCGATAAGCGCATTGATATTTTTATAAGCCTCAATCTCGCCGATATGTTCGCCGACATACATCTCGTTGTTCTTTGTGATATAAATCGGGATAACATCGTATTTGTCTTTATCCACCGCGTGAATCGCCTGAATGGCGGAAATGACGGAAATCTCATGCTCAACGCTTCTGCCGCCGAACATGACTGCAAGCTTTATCTTCATAGGAATACCCCCATTAATAATTGTCGGGAAGGTCGTTTTCGAGCAGGACGATCTTCTTTTTATCCGTTCTTATAGCGCCAACCTTTGCGAGCGCATCGCCGAGCGCGGGAGACACAAATATGTGCGACTCGTCAAAGCCTGCCTCGACAAGACCTTTGTATATGCTCTTCGTCTGCCTTTCGCCGACAAGGGCAACATAGTCGCAGACTGTGGCGGCATTTCTGCCGAATTCGCAGTTGTATTCCTCCTGCTTGTCGCCGAGTTCGACCATGCCGGGCGTTACGAGGATTTTCTCGCCCTCGAAGAAGCTCAGAGTCTCAAGTGCCGCTTTCGTGCCGCTCGGGTTTGAGTTATACGAGTCGTCTATAAGCGTCATGCCGACGCGCTTTGATAGCTCGAGGCGGTGCGGCACGGATTCGAGGCGGCGCACCTGCGGGCGCAGCTCGGCGAGCGAGATGCCCAGCTCATGCGAAACGGCTATCGCGCCTAAGATATTCAGGCAGTTGTGAGTGCCGATGAGCTTTGTCGTGAACTCCTCTTTTTCGCCGTCGGGCGTTGTGACTTCAAAAGTAGTGCCTTTATCTCCGACGCTGATAAGCTTTGCTTTATACTTGCTGTCGGAATTGAGTCCGTAGGTTATCGCGCCGTCGGGCGCTCTTTCGGCTATATATTCATTGTCGCCGTTCAAAAACAGCATGCCGTCCTTCGGCAGTGCATCGGCGAGCTCGAACTTCGTGTTGATAACATTCTGAAGAGACTTGAAGCTCTCGAGATGCTGAGGACCTATCGAGGTTATTATGCCGTGCTTCGGGTGGACTATATCGCACAGTTCTTTTATATCGCCGACATATTTCGCGCCCATCTCGCAGATGAAGATTTCGTGCGTCGCTCTGAGCGAACCGCGCACGGTCTTGACGACGCCCATTGGAGTGTTGTAACTCTCGGGGGTCATGAGGACATTGTATTTTGCCTTGAGAAGAGTGTTGAGGTAGAACTTGACGCTCGTTTTGCCGTAGCTTCCGGTGACGCCGATAACTGTAAGATTCGGGCAGGCGGCGAGCATTTTTTTCGCGTCGTTCGTGTAATATCTGTTTATCGAAAGCTCGATGGGCTTGTTAATAACATTGGCGAGGATTATGACAAACGGCAAAGCTGCGGCAACAAGACCGACGACAAGCGCCGTTATGCGCCCGGATGCGAACACCGCGAGCAGGACAGTCATTGCAACATAGAGCACCACGACGGTGACGAGCATACGCTTGACTCTGGGGGTATATTTCAGCGGCTTCTTAGCTTTCTTCGGCTTATAGAACAGGCACGCGAGCAAAATGAACACGGCGCAGACTATCATGCCGGCATTCTTCCCGCAGATAACACCGATAACCGCTCCGATAAGCGGCAGAGCGAGCGGCACTACCTTGCCGCGGTTCTTGAGCATCCAGTGCCACTGATCGTCGGCGCGGTATGAATTCAGCTGGAACATATGCATATAAAACAGCGTCGAGAGCACTGCGAACAGCCAAAACGCCGCAAAAATAAGCACTTCGGAAAATATCGTCATTTAAAAGATCAATCCTTTCACAAAAGCTGTCGTGTCGGTCAGTCTATCTCCATGAACGAGGCGAGCACCTTGTTGAAGGTGAACTGCTGTTCAAGGAACGAATAGTGTCCGCAGTTCTTGAGGGTGACGAGTCCGGCGTCGGGCATGAGCTGCTCCATCAATTTCGCGTCGCTCAGCGGCGTTGCGTCGTCGTTCTCGCCCCATACCAGCAAAACGGGCATCTTCATATTCGGCATATATTCCACAAGATCCTCGTTGACCGTGTTGACAAGCGTTTGGCGCATAACAGGCGTTGCGCTGTTATAATCGGCAGAGCCGTGGCTGCGGCGGAACTCCTCGAGTGCGTCGGGGAACAGCGCCTTTACGGGCGCGGTTTCAAGAATCTTTCTGCCTATTTTATAGTTGCGCTGTCTTATCTTCTGCGCCGCCGTCTTTTTCGGCCTGACTCCCGCCGAATCGACCAGAATGACCTTTTCGATCTCAAACGGCAAATCGCGGCTCGCCATTTTTATGATGACCCTGCCGCCGAACGAGTGGCCGAGGAAAGTCACCTTCTTCGGCGCGAACGGCTCAAGAAATTTCAGCACGAAATCGACATAATCATCGACGCGCCAGGGCTCTTTCGGCTCATCGGACAGCCCGAAGCCGGGCATGTCGGGCGCGACAACATGATATTTGCGCGCGAGCAGTTCGGACATATTCTCGAAAAGCTCTATGTTCGAGCCCCAGCCGTGCAGCAGAACCACAAGCTCGCCCGAGCCTTTGTCCATGTAGTTTATTTTCAGCGAATCAACATTTGTCTGCAACAAAAACACTCCTAAAGCAGTAGTGACAGTATATGCCATTATAATCCTCTATATTATAGCACAGCAAAGCCGAAAATTCTATCATATTTTGAGGTTTATTTTGAGCCGCAAAACAAAACACCGCCGCCTGCGATGTCGCAGACGGAGTTTCCTTGACTGCCGCATTGTGGGTATGATATAATTCTTTCAGTGCAAAGGAGGCGGTCGGGCTGAAGTATATAATCGAAACTATTCGCGGCGCATGGATGCTGCTCGGATTTACGGTCGGAGGATCGTTGGTAGGGTTGCTGCTCACTATGTCGGTTTTCAGAGACATCATTGAGTCGATTTTCATCGACGGACTGACGGAGAAAGAATATCTCGACTACCTGCGGCGGACCGAGCGCAGAAAATATTCCGCGCGCAAAATGGTGCGCATGTACAAAGAGCGTCCGCGCAAATTCAGTTCGAACATCATGACATATCGCACAGTGAGCTTCGTGTTTCTGGCGATTCACCTGATTCTCACCGCCGCTATAATAATCTGCACCTTTCTGCCGATTCATTTCGGGGCGCGGCAGGCGCTCGGGCTGATGGCGGCAAATCTGATTATAGGCGGAATACTCGAAACTTTATATAAGCGACTGTCAAGCCAAACCGCCGCCGGAGACAAACGCATCGGCGGAAGATCGGCGAGTTATACAAAAAATCTGTTCAAATAAAATGACCCTCGGCGCAGCATTTGCGTCGGGGGTCTTTATGAAATTACGGAGGATTTTACTGATGATATCTTGTGTTTTTTGAAATTACAATTTGTCCTGCGGCAATCAGCAGAATGCCGATCAGCGCAAGCGGAAGATAGAATTCCAGGCAGTTTTCCGCCGTGGCATTGTTGAGGTCATAGCAGAAAGGGAAGATCGGATGGCTGCGATAAATGAGCATTCCGCCGAGCGAGTAGATAAACAGCGTCATGAGCGTGATGGCTGTCGAATGGGTCAGGAACATCAGAAAATAGACCAATCCGAAACAGAATATGCCGCTGAGCAGCAGGCGGAGAAGCGCAAACAGCGATATCCCCGCAACCGCGTTCATGATTATATAGAACGGCGCCGCCGAAACAACAAACAGCAGATAAAATAGAATTGCATCGGGCAGGAATCCGCGCCTGTTGTGGAGAAACAGGACTTCGCAGCCGTCCGCCTCAAAATATTCGCGCACGCCGAATATAACCCACCAGACGGAGAGCACCGAAAAAACGCCCTGCGAAAACTGCGATACGAACGAGCGCAGCTCTTCCGCGTTGCCGTTTCTGCTCTGCACAATACACAGCGGCAGAGCCAGCACATAAATCGCCGCTATCGGAACGGGCATGAGGGCGCCCATATTTTTGATCAGATATTTTTGTCTCTGAAGCAGCAGCTTCATATTCCTTTGAGCGCGCATATGTATCCGTCCTCAACGTTCGGCTTGACGGGCGCAAAGTCCTGCGGCGCACTGCTGACAAGGCGCAGGTAGTATTTTCCGTCGCTGTCGAACTGCTTCTGCTTATAATAAGGCTCTTTGAATTTCGGCAGGTCGTCCATATCTATGATATATGTTTTGCCCTCGGCGCACGCTGCCATCTCCTCGCGCGTGCCGCTTTTTATTATCTTGCCGTCTCGCATTACCGCAACAGTCTCGCACACCGCATGGACATCTTCGACAATATGCGTCGAGATAAGAATTATTTTATCTTTCTTTATCTCGGAGATAATGCTCTGAAAGCGCAGGCGTTCCTCGGGATCGAGTCCCGCGGTCGGCTCATCAAAAATGAGAATATCCGGGTCTCCGAGCAGAGTCTGGGCTATTCCCGCGCGGCGAACCATTCCGCCGGAGAGCGCCTTGACCTTCTTTTCGGCGCAGTCGGTGAGGTTAACTAACCCGAGTGCTTTTTCAACTCCCTCGCGCGCCGACTTGTCATCGAGCCCCTTCATGTTGGCTATGAGCAGCAGCATTTCGTTCAGAGTCAGGTGCTGATACATCCCGAATTTCTGCGGCAGATAGCCGACATGGCGCGAGAAACTTTTGTCCTTTTCAACCGGCTTGCCGTTATAGAAAATGTGCTCGCCCTTGACATTATAGAGCCCTGTTATGCAGCGCATGAGCGTTGTTTTGCCCGAGCCGTTCGGTCCGAGCAGGCCGTATACGCCATTCGTAAACTCAAATGACAGGCTGTCGACCGCCGCTTTCTTTCCGAATTTATAAGTAAGTCCGTCAATTTTCAACATTTTCAGTACCTCTGTTCAGATCGTCAATGAATTCGTCGGGCGTGCGTGTGTCGCTCTCGTCATACAGATATTTGTCTATCGCTTTTCTGCAATATTCGTCGCCGTACTTATCGGCTGCAGCCTCCACGCGGACATAGCGGGTGTTCATACCAATGCTTTTATCCCCCTCAGCATATTCCTCAAATGTACCGCGCATATATTCAAAAATATAAGCCTGCAAGCCGAAATCCCCTCTGCTTTCGGGAACCTGCGACAGGAAATAGTCCATTTCCACAGCGCTTAACGCCAGATCCGTGAATATCAAAGTATCCCCGTAATCGCGCATAGATTTGCCTTCACGCAACTCGGCGACCATAATAGTATTAAACGATCTGTCATATGTCTGCATCAGATTCGAAAACACTTTCTTTATTTCATTGACATCCCTGCCGACAGATGTATAGACAAGGTTCGTGTCACCTATTTTATCCTCTTTGTAGAATCCGCCGACAATCGTCAGTCCGGCGGTTTTGCCGGAAAATGTATTTTTCCCGGTGCGGTTAAGGTTTGTGAAAAACTTCTTGCGGTTTTTAATTTTTACATCGAACTGCGTCGGCTCGTCAAGCGTCAAATGCTCATATCCGTCAGCATCAGCACACACTACATAGCCTGCGCGGGGATAATAAGCAAATGTTCCCGGCAGAGCCGCGCCCTGTCCGTTGCTGTAGTGTGTATTTGAATATCCGTCGTAGCTGAATGTGAGCGACGAAGTCTCACCCGCCGACTCAACCTCTATCCAATCGCCGGTCTGCTTGAATTTCAGCGCCCTGCCGCTCTCATCTTTGACTTCTTTGACTTTGTATCCGTGGTAGAGCGTAAAGCCGTAGATATCCAAATCACTTGGAGACACCGAGACCTTGACCTCGGCATGAAGCACATTGCTGAGCTTCAACTCCATATCGTATGAAGTTATTTTGAACTCGGGGCAGGCATCCGGAGGGGTTATATTGTTTCTATCATAATAAACGGTCTCGCGACCGACACCCTCGCTGTTCATGTCATCATATATAATATCCGAATTGCTTCTGAACACAAACGGGAGCAGACACATTCCCGCCGCTAAACAAACTACGGCAGAGAACAGCCGTTTCTTTTTCCCTCGTTCCTTTGAGATATAGAAAAACAAAACGGCGCAAAGAACAAGAATCCACACTGCATAGGCAAAAATCCTGTACGGTCTGAGCGAATATCCGTATGCCAAATCAGGCGAAATTAACATAATTGAAGGCGTCATAAACGGAAACAGGCGCGTTAATACGCTCGCCGAAAAGCCGGTCGCCTTATATATAGTGACACACCAATCGCCCGCCAGCGGAGTTGACAGAAGTGTAACCACCGCTATTATAATATATGCTATTCCGCGTTTCGCACCATACGCCAATACCGCGCCAAACAAAACACCTACCGCAGGCAGAATCAAAAGGTTGAGCAATATATGGAGAAGTACTTGAAAAAATGCCATTCCGGCATGAGCAATAACTGTACCAACAGCTATTGTGATTATATTCAAAACCAAAATAGGAAGTGTAAGGCTTATCAGCACCAACAATTTTCCCACCAACAACCGTGATTTTCCCGCCTCCATTGCGCAAGCGCATTCATCAAAGCCCACCGCGCGATCGGAACGGCAAAACTCATACGAAACAAGCGAATAGAAAACAAAATGCAAAAGACTGGCAAGCAGAATCAGCTGAACACCATCAAGGAAGAACGTCGAAGAACGCCCATCAAGCATAAATATAAATCCATAAGCCGTCACGACGAGCGCCAACAGTAAATATATAATATATGCGATTATAAGAACCGTATTCTTTTTAAACTCTTTGAAAAGCAGTAATGATATTCGTTTCAAAACTTCAGCTCCTTATGAATTGCGGCATCAGAACATAAAAATCAAATGTAAACCACTTTGGCAAACACAATACACCTGAAATGTTTTTCGGCAAATGTATCGTCTCTGATAATTTCATATTAATTTTGTTTCAATGCATTGTCACAATCACATAATAGCATACGCCAAATTTTATTTCAAGCAAAAACGTCATAATCAATCACATTTTGTATACTTGAACAAATTTTCAGGTCAAACTTTGTTTGTTCTTACAATAAAAAAAGACCCATCAAAAGATGAGTCTCAAGAAAGGTGCATTTTTAGCTACGCACCCTGAAAACTGAACAAAGGAAGAAAAGTAAGATGAACGAAAGGAAACAAAGTCAAGCCCTCGACCTATTAGTACTGCCAAGCTAAA
>ENA-UOJM01000620-UOJM01000620.1-human-gut-metagenome-genome-assembly--contig:-P116-NODE-620-length-45109-cov-11.691814_pt1 | contig 45109 bp, 46 predicted proteins | sample MGYA00242349_ERZ723896 | MGnify/ENA metagenome assembly ERZ723896 | reverse complement strand
GGAAAGGCAAGGGTGTTGTGAGCTTGCTTGCAATACGCTTGTGCGGGTTTCCAATGGCTCTTTTCACGGAATACAGTCAGCCATGCCACGCACGGCTGGCGTTCCGGGGAATGTGCCAGTGGAAAAGGATATAAAAAATGCGGGCAGTAGGTGGACTGCCCGCAAGGTGGAAGAATATACTTTATTGGGATATAGTTTGTTAGGTGTAATTTCGTTACCGAAATCGTTACCTATTTGTTACCTGAGCGGTCATAGGTAACGAAACCTATCGGACGGCGTTCTTTCTCTTGCTGCGACTGGCTTAGAAGCTGGGTAAGGGCTTGGTACAGTTCATTGAACTGCGCATCGGTGCTTACCTCCAGTTCCTCGATGCGCTTTAACAGTTCCTCGTAACCGATTACCATTTGGCGCATGAGGACGAAAGCCCGCATGATTGAAATGTTTACCTCTATGGCTACTTTGGAACGAAGAACCGAAGAAAGCATGGCTACGCCCTGCTCCGTAAAAGCCATTGGCATAGCAACGCCGAAGTTGTAATCAGGGGGTATCACATTTTGTGACACCCCTATGGATAACAGTAAGTTAGCTTCCTCTTTGGTAAGGACAAACATAAAATCACCGGGGAAACGCTCGATATTGCGTTTGACCGCCTGCTTCAAGGCTCGTGTTTCCACTTGATAGAGTTCTGCCAAATGATAATCGAGCATCACCCGGCAACCTCTGATTTCAAAAATCTTGTTTTGGATAATCTGTAAATCCATAATTGTATATTTTAGGGGGATTAAGTAATGTTGGAACAATAGTAAGGACTGGTCACAATTTGTGACCAGTTCCCAATAATCAAGATTACATGGCTACTTCCTTGTAAATCTTTTCGATACCGACAAACTTCTTGTCAAGCCCCTGCATATCGCTGCCTATCTTACTATTAGTTATGCGGGCGTAAATTTGTGTCGTTTCAATGTTCGTGTGCCCCAGCATCTTGCTGACCGTTTCAATGGGTACGCCTTTTGAAAGCGTGGTGGTCGTGGCGAAAGTATGCCTTGCGAGGTGAAAAGTCAAGTTCTTTTTAATCCCGCATACATCGGCTATCTCTTTCAAATAGGCATTTAGCTTCTGATTGCTGATAATGGGAAGTATCTTACCGTTCGGTAATTTGCCCTTGTACTTCTTCAAAATCATCTTGGGAATATCCAACAAGGGAACATTCACGTCCGTATTGGTCTTTTGCCGCTTTGTCATTATCCAAAGGTTGCCGTCAAAGGATTTACGGATATTGTCTTGTGTAAGCCCGGCTACATCTATATAGGCAAGTCCGGTGAAACGATAGAAAACTATCAATGCAACCAATAGAGAAATACAGCAATCAAAAGGCAATGCGTTGTAATACAACAATATTGCATTGTTTTGCACAATTAGGCAAACTGCAAAAACGGGTGGAATAATGAACCTGTTCAGCTACCAAGTCATTACCTGTTTTCATTTCATTTAGATGCAGTCAATCAGGGAGTAAACTGTCAGTAAAGAGGGCTTTCCATATAGGAAACATCTTCATTTCCGGCAGATTTATCCCATCCGGTTTTGATTGCGCCGTTCTGCCTGATTCTCATACAGTTCAACAGGCGAAGTATGAGTAATATTGCAATCAAAAAAAGTAACGCATGAAAACAGAAATGAAGGTGCTGCTCTACATCAAGCGCAGCGAACAGGACAAGGATGGATTCTCTCCACTCATGGGCAGAATATCCGTCAAGGGGAAGGTCAATTCCATCGCACAATTCGCGTGCAAGTTCAAAATCAATGTGCAGTTGTGGAATGCCACAGCCCAACGCTGTACTGGCAAAAGCAAAGCGGCGACAATGGCAAACAGGGAGATTGAACGGATGCTGCTGTTGTTGCAGAAGCGGTTCAACGAGCTTATCGACATCAAAGATGTCGTGACTGCGGAGGAAGTCAGGAACGTGTTTCAAGGTTTGGCTGAGACACAGGACACCATCATGAAACTCTATGCGGAGCATAACAGCGACTATGCCATGCGTGTGGGAGTGAACAGGGCGGCAAGCACATTTTACCAGTACCGGAACACTTGCCGGATACTCAGCGCGTTCCTGAAAGAAAAATACCATGTTTCAGATATGCCAGTCAAACAGTTGGATGAAAATTTCATTGAGGCGTTTGATATGTATATGCGCACGGCAAGGCGTTTCATGCCCAAAACCATTCTCGGACATATCAACCGACTGAAAAGCGTGATGATGCTTGCCGTGTTCCGAGGCATCATCCCCTTCAGCCCGTTCAAGGGCTATGCCCCGCAGAAACCCGTTTTCAAACAGATGTATCTGACGGAAGACGAGCTTGACAAATTTGCAAATACGACCTATGACACTCCCAACCGCAATTTCACGAGGGATATGTTCCTGTTCTCGTGCTGGACGGGTATCTGCTACTGCGACATGAGAAACCTGACAGCCGCCAATCTGGTGAAAGCGGAAGACAGCAGCATGTGGATTCATACGGAAAGGCAAAAGACGGGCACCCCCGAATGTGTGCGGCTGATGGAGATACCGTTGAGCATCATCGAAAAGTATAAGGGTATGGACAGCAACGGGAAACTGCTTCCGATGCTGACCAAGGAGAGCATGAACAGACATCTGAAAAAGATGGCCGTTATGTGCGGTATCAACCGTCCAATCTCATTTCATCAGGCGAGGCATACCTTCGGAAGTATCATCTGCCTGTCACAGGGAATTCCGATAGAAACCGTCAGCAAAATCATGGGGCATCGGCATATCGCCACCACGCAGCGGTACGCGAAAGTCACGCAGGATAAGATAGACAGGGACGTGGATTGTCTGAATGATGTTATCGGTGGCAAGTTTTCCTTGTCGGGAATAGGCATTGCCCCGTCACCCATTCTGAAAGACTACAGCCGACGGAAAATCAATCCGAGCATGAAGCAACGGGAGTACATAACTAAAATAATGGAGGGATAAGCCATGCGAAGCATATTCAAGCTGTTGTTATACATTAATCGTCAGAAGGTAAAGAAAAACGGCAGATGCCCGATTATGGGACGTGTCACCCTTGATGGGAAGATAAGCCAGTATTTCACCGGGCTTGAAATAGAGCCTGACTTATGGGATGCAAAGGCGGGAAAGGCGTTCACAGACGGAAGAAAGACCGGAAGCATTACCGGCGAAAAAAGAAACGAGTTGAACAGTCTGAACTCATTGCTGGAGGCTTTGGAGGAAAAGGCGAAGTCCGCCTACAGGAAGAACGTGGATTCCTATGGCTTTGTATCATCTGAAATCATCAAGAATGCCGTCACTGGAAAGTCAGAGGTCAAGGAAATGTTGCTGTCATTGTTTGACGAGCATAACGAGGAATATGCCAAACGTGTGGGCATCGACAGGACAAGGCATTCCTATGTCCGCTATCTTACCACACGCAAGCACATATACAATTTCTTGCAATACAAGTATGATTTGGAGGATATTCCGTTGCGGTCGCTGACAATGAGTTTCATGACCGACTTCACATTCTATTTCTCTACCGTACTGCGGTTGAAAGTTTCAGCCTATAATGACTACCTTATCCTGCTGCACAAGATGACACGGCTGGCGTTGAAGAAGCATATACTGAAACGTGACCCGTTTGCAGGACATAAGATTGAGAAAGTGCCTGTAAACCACCGCCACCTGAACAGGGAACAGTTTGAAAAACTGCTCAATGCCAAACTGCCCACATACCGCCTGTGCCACACACGCGACCTGTTTGTCTTTTCGGTATTCACAGGCATCGGCAGGGCTGACTTGGCAAACCTGACGGAAGACAACATCATTACGAAAGAAGACGGTTCCAAATGGATTCACATCGCACGGCAGAAAACCAAAGCGGAGTGCCATATCAAACTTCTTGACATCCCTCTCCGCATCATTGAGAAATACAAGGGTGAAGGAAAGGACGGAAAGTTGTTTTTCGTTCCTCAGACATGCAATCTGTGCAGAAGCCTCAAAATTATAGCCGAACAATGTGATTTAGGGTGTCATTTGACATTCTACCAGGCCCGGCACAGTTTCGCGACCTTGATTTGCCTGAGCAACGGAGTTCCGATAGAAACCATCAGCAAGATGATGGGGCATCATTCCATTCGGACTACCCAGATATATGCCGAAATAACGAACCATAAAGTGAGTAAGGATTTGGCGGTTCTGTCCAAGAATACCAAAGGTAAATACGCTTTACCCAATGACGGTATGCCGTCACGGGTATTCAAATGCGGAAATTACAGCGGATGGAAAAAAGAGTGTGCATCAAGCAATGAACTAAAATCAAATGACAATGGATAGGAGAATAATAACAATCAGTGAAACGGGTGAAGTGTCTATTCCTACTACTACCATATGGATGACCAAGTTTGAGATTGCCGACTTGTTCGGAGTGTTCTCGTGCGACATCCGCAAGGCGATACGGGCAATCTACAAGAACAAGGAATTAAGTGAAACTGATACGATGAAGTATATCAAGCAAACTGACGGCATCAGTTATGATGTGTATAATCTTGAAATGATTATAGCCATTGCATTCAGGATATGCAGTAGAGAAAGTATCCGGTTTCGGCAGTTTGTGATGAATGAAATCTGCGCCACCAAGAAAGGAAGTCCGGTCACATTGTTTGTTTCCTATGGCAAGAATGGCAACCTATGGTATAGTTGAGGTTCATCCCGTCAGCCACCTGTCCCCGATGCTCGGATGCAAAGGTAACGTGTGGCTTTGACGGCACTGGCAAGGTCGGGCAGCAAAGCCGTTTCAGGCGGAATCTTCCTCAAACGGGTTTGAGCGTATTCCACCCGAAAACCTTGCCACTGCCAGCCACACGCATTTGGGCATCCGGCAACGGAAACAAGTGACTGACGGGAAATCAGAAGAAAGAGAATGAACGGCTTACAGACGAGGCTAAACATTGATACTTCATACGTAAGCCGTTCCTTTTTTTCTTTTTGACGAAGTTCTATTGCTGCCGCAAGTATGGGCATACGGCAAACTGCGCTCCTTCAAGAAAATCAGGTTGTTGTCATTCGGTAGGCGGAACGGTAGCTGTCAGCCAGCATCCTTTCGATGTCGGACTCACGGTAGAGGATTTTGCCGCCCAACTGAATGTAGGCTATCCGTCCTTCGTTACGGTAGTCCTGAAGTGTCCGACGGCTCACCTTCAACCGTGCCGACACCTCCTTGTCGGTGAAGAAACGCTCCCCGTTCAGTGTCGGGCGGTAGTTGGCTGTCAGATGCTCTACGTTGTCCAGCAGACGGTCGAGACTGCCCATGAAGTGGATTATCCACTTGTTGTCTTTGTTAATCAGTTCGTTCATATTACTCTGGATTTAGTGGAATTGCTGTTATTACTCTATACAGTATTTATATAGTCTTACCTTTGAACTTCGCTTCCTTTCGCCTGTCCTCCACAATGGAGACGATGCGCTGCACGTCTTCGGGGCGGTAATAGGTCTTGTGGTTTATCTGCGAATAAGCCAACGTGCCGTTGTCCCGAAGCGTCTGCAAGGTTCGGGGGCTGATGTTCAGCATCCGACACACGTCTTGATTGTCCATCCACTCGCTCATTTTCTTTTCGCCGTGACGATGGCAGATGGCATCCATCCGGCTGACGAAGCGGTCGAACTTGGCGACCAGTTCCTCGAAGGTCTTTCTCTCGATTGATACGATTTCCATATTGTCTTTCTTTTAGTTGTTACTGTTTCTTCTGCCGCAAAGGAATATATAATCTGTTATCCTACAATGGATTTTTCAAAACTGGCAGCATGTTGCGTCGGTGTGGCAGTGGTTGTCTGGGATACAGATTATCGCCATCACCTTAATTTCGGTTTTTAGAGTAGAAGACGAAACACAAATAAGGGCTTAATTCAAAATCGTCCGTAATTGAGCATTTCCCCTTTCGGACATATATATCCGGCAAAACGGTGAAGTCCTCACCAATTTGTCAACCGCCATAGAGCAAAACCATACAAAATTGCCTAAGAGAATCCAAGTGCTTGACTGACTGCATTAAAGCGCCTTACTTTGCTTCCGATAATCGGTCGAGGTGCTTACCAAGACCATAGTTAATAACTTAATCAATTTGTTTTTTACAATGAAGAGAGAACCAAACATTACAGAGCAGCAGGCTCGTGAAATCGTGGAAAAGATGGGACGCAGGGAATCCTACACTCCCAAGTCGATGAATGACATCTACAGGCGTATCGGTCTGAAGCCGGATGAGCCGGAACAGCCCGGCAAGACCGTCACGGAAGAAACGGAGACCGCTATGGCGGATGAACCGTCAAGTGAGGCGGTCGGGGAAACGGCAATGCCGCAGAAGCGTGTCAGCAGCAAGCAGCGCAAGCTGTCACTGGAAGAATACCGCACCACTTATCTCCAAGTTCCCAAGATTGTCAACCGCAAGCCCGTGTTCGTCAGCGAGACGGTGCGTGACGAACTTGACAGGGTTGTCCGCTTCCTCGGAGGAAAGGGCATGAGCGCATCGGGGCTGATTGAGAATCTCGTTCGTCTGCACCTCGACACCTACCGGAACGACATCGAGCAGTGGCGCAAGCTCTGACGGGATTACAGAAAGTCGGTTAGGCTGGTGAATACACTTCATCGGTTTAACCGATACCCAAGATGAGTGATTGCACTCGGAAACAAATCCGACAGGCGGAGGATTTTTGTGTCTTCAAAGACACAGCAAGATATATTTTCAGTTACCCGAATAATTCTAAGTAACTGAAAATGCCTTCACTGCCGTGGGCAGAATTATCCTCCGCAGTCAGATAATTTCGGGATTCTTTAATCGGAGATTAGGCAATGGATGAACCATTAAACGAAAATAATAAGTAGCATGAAAAAGAAAAGCAAGTACGGGAGAAATCCCAAGTTGAACCCGAAGACGCACTGCGTGATGGTGCGCTTTGATGATGTAGAATGGAATAAATTCCTCATGATGTACGAGGAATCGAATGTGTACGCGAAAGCCGTCTTTCTCAAGGCACACTTCTTCGGGCAGAAGTTCAAGGTACTGAAGGTGGACAAGACGATGCTGGACTACTACATCAAGCTGTCGGACTTCCATGCCCAGTTTCGCTGCATAGGCACGAACTACAATCAAGTCGTAAAAGAGTTGCGCATCCACTTTTCGGAGAAGAAGGCGATGGCATTGCTTTACAAGCTAGAGAAGTGTACCATTGACCTTGTGAAGTTGAGCCGGGAGATTGTGGAACTTTCAAGGAAAATGCAGGCTAAGTGGGAAGATAGACAGATTATGATCAGTTCCGGCTCTACGAATAATAAATAAGTGACCGAGATACAGGAAAGGGAGATACCGTAATTGCAGGAGGTCATTGGAAAGACATGGTGCAAGGAGGACGAACTGAAAGAGTTGAAGTCGGAACTTGCCGTCCTTGACCGCAGGATTCAGTTGGAATTGGCTCCACCGACACCGGAAAACGGACAGGAACAGACAAATCAAACTGAGTCAGAAAAGGAAGGTATGAATAACGAAAACAGACTAGATAATAATGTTGATAATTATGCCAGTATTGTAACACATAATGTAACAGAGCCAACAAAAGGAACAAATAAAGGGATAAGATTTTGAAATGAAGAAAAGGTTGCCAAATCATCTGGCAACCCTTTTTACTGAATAATTAAGACTGTATAAGATGCATCTATTAAGCCATTTACAACAGAGTTGATCCGTCTTTGAAGGCTTTACCAACCACATCTCCAAGTACACGGTAAGCACACAATACGGAATTAAACGAAATGGGCTGCAATTTTCCTAAATCCACTTTGCCTTGTGTATTCAAGATAGACTCATCTACTTGCGCATTTACGACTTCTCCCACAACGTGCATTTCATCCAACACCTCCTGCATTTCTACAGCTTTACATTCAAGAGTCAGAGGATATTCGTAAATAATGGGTGCATTGACAAATTCGCTATGGGCAATGTGTACACCCGCTTTTTCAATCTTGTTTTCCTTACGTCCGGAAACAAGACCGAAATAATCGGACAATACCAGTGTATCAAGAGTTGCAATGCTCAAAGTGAACGCTTTTGTATGCTTCAAATTCTCTGTTGTCTTATGACCGAGTGCAAGGTTTAATGCGACATGATGATACCCGCATTGCCCACCCCATGCCGCGTTCATGGCGTTGGGTGTACCCTGTTCATCATAGGTCGCCACAATCAATACGGGCAACGGAGCGGCTACGGGAGTATTACCTAAATTCTTTTTCATAGATTACCTCCTTTCCATAAACATTCGGGCGGTTTCCGCATCGTGGTGATCGAAGAAAAGACTTTTTCCCGTATCAAGCGTAGCAATGGAGGCCATGTCTTCGGCAGTCAGTTCAAAATCGAATATGTCGATATTTTGCCGCATCCGTTCGATGTGTGTTGATTTGGGGATAATGATTACGCCTCGTTGTATCAGCCAACGTAAAGCGACTTGAGCAACACTTTTGCCATATTTTGCCCCGATTCCAGCAAGCAAAGGATTCGTAAAGAACCCGTTTCTTCCTTCGGCAAACGGCCCCCATGACATGATGTGTGTACCGAACTCTTCCATGATTTGCTGCGGTTCGGTTTGCTGGTTGAAAACATGGGTTTCCACTTGATTTACAGCCGGAACAATTTCCATATTACCGGCAATGTCGATAAAATGATCCGGGTAAAAATTGCTCACGCCGATAGCTCGAAGTTTTCCTTCTTTATATGCTTCTTCCAATGCCCGGTATGCGCCGTAACGGTCGCAGAATGGTTGGTGAAGCAACATCAGGTCGATGTAATCCGTCTGCAACTTGCGCAGGCTCTCGTCTATGGAAGTCTTCGCCTTTTCATAGCCGTAGTTGGAAATCCACACTTTCGAGACCAAAAAAATCTCTTTGCGGTCGATACCGCTTTTTTGCACGGCATTGCCTACACCCTCTTCGTTGTGATAGGCTTGCGCCGTGTCAATCATCCGATAACCGACTTTCAGGGCATCGCTTACGCAGTGTTCGCACTCGGCAGGCGAAACCTGATAGACACCGTAGCCCATCTGGGGCATTTCAACACCGTTGTTTAATATTACTTTATTCATTGAAATATCCATTTTTTAATTTCTTCTGATTTAGCAGGCAGACGAATCCCTTTTCTTATTTTCAAAGCAGGATAACCTTTCTTTAGCGTGGCATCGGCTTCCGACATAGGGCTTTCGTAAGATGTACAGAAAGGAAATATCACCTTGCCTTTCAGTTGTTCGCTGTAATTGTCAAGAAAAGTACGGATCACTGCCGGCTCTTCATGCCACCAAATAGGGAAACCGACAAACACCGTATCAACCTTTGCGAAGTCAATGTCAATCGGTTTAATAGCCGGTCGAAGCGACTGATTGAGGTGTTCCTGCGTGCAACGGGATTGCTCGTTTACCCAATCTACATCTTCCGATGAATAGGGTTGTTCGGGTAAAAGCCGAATCATTCTGGCTCCTGTCACTTCCGCAACCTGCTTGGCGGCAAGTTCGGTATTGCCGGAATGTGTGAAATATACGACGACTGTTTTCATGTTGCTATCATTTTTTGTCTGCGCCTGTACTGTATTACCGCATGACATGGCTATCGCCACGGTCATTGCAAGGACATACTTGAATATGTTCATAATTATCAGGATTATGGAATTATTCAATTAGCCCAATCTCTTTGAGCCATGATGAAATGTTCTGCTCGTTGATTCGTCCGCTCGTCAGCCCTTCGCCGGTCAGATGCTCGGCATCGGGAGTGAGTTCCACGATACGTGCCAGCGTTTCGTCTCGGTAAGTTGCCGAATAAGTGCAGAACGGCACGACGGTCTTGCCGGAGAAGTCGTAGCTTTCGGCGAAGGTGGCGATGATCATCGGAGCTGTATGCCACCAAACGGGGCTACCGATGAAGATAACATCGTACTGTTCCCAATTTTCCACATTGTCGGCAATAGCCGGACGTGCATCGTTGTCCCGTTCTGCAAGGGCGACTTCCGTACATTCAGTATAATCTGTAGGATAAGGAACTGTCGGCTCTATCCGAAAAAGGTCGGCTCCGGTCTGGCTGGCAATCTCCTGCGCCATACGTTGTGTCGTTCCTCCCCAACTGAAATAGGCAACCAGAATTTTGCTGTCGCTTTCGGGAGTATCGGGATTCTCCCCCGGATTGTTCGGATCGTCGGGGTTGTCCGGGTTATCAGGTTCTTCCTGATCGCCCGGTTCCTCCTCGTCCGGTGTTTCGGGTGTTTCAATACCCGGCATTTCAGGTTCATTTTCATCTTCGGGCGAACAAGCTCCGAACATTGCGATGGCCGCAGCCATCATCAGGAAAATCAAATACTTTTTCATACTTAACTATTATTTATGGTTTCAAGTTTTTATCCGACTGCAAAATTACGGGCGTTCCTCCACTCGGTACGAACAAAAAATACGGGTGTAATTACCATTTTTTCAGAAAATGAAATCGGACGAATCGGGGCATCCGCACGGTAACATCAAAAAACCGAAATAATAGCATTTTCAACCGCATTTCTTGTAAAGCCTCGCTGAAAGGTTCTCTCTAACTTTGCAATGTCGAAAATCAATAAGAATGTAAATCTCTGTTGGAAAGGTTATTTTCGATGATATAAAGGAGAAGACTAATATAAAATGATAAAAAGATGAAGAATAGAGAATTAGGAAAAAGCGGATTATATGTATCCGCCATCGGATTGGGGTGCATGGGCATGAGCCATGCTTATGGTGCGCCTGCCGATAAACGGGAAATGTCGGAATTGTTGGCTAAAGCCGTAGAAATCGGTTATACGTTCTTTGATACCGCCGAAACTTATGGTACGACAGAGAATCCTCACGATAACGAGGAGTTGTTGGGAAATGCCTTAAAACCGTATCGCAACCGTATCGTGATTGCGACTAAATTCGGACTTCGTTTCGATACGGAGAGCGGAAAGATTCCTTACCCGTTGATTACCGATTCACGCCCTGACACTATCCGTCGCAGCGTGGAAGGTTCGCTGAAAAGGTTGCAGACCGACCATATCGACCTTTACTACCAGCACCGCGTGGATGTGGGTGTACCGCCCGAAGAGGTTGCGGGCGTAATGGCCGATTTGATAAAGGAGGGAAAAATCCTCCACTGGGGGATTTCGGAAGCCACGGAAGAGGTGATCCGCAGGGCACATAGTGTCTGCCCGATTACCGCCGTGGAAAACCGTTACTCCATGATGGCACGGCACTACGAATCGCTTTTTCCCGTGCTCGAAGAATTGGGTATCGGGTTCGTCCCGTTCTCTCCGCTTGCCAACGGCCTGTTATCCGACCAATACACGGCTTCATCTCGTTTCGAGGCCGGAACGGATTACCGTGCTTCCATGCCGCAGTTCCGTCCCGAAAGTTTTGCGGAGAACCGGGAGTTGCTCGGACTGGTACGCCGTTTGGCCGAAGAAAAGAACGCCACCCCGGCACAAATATCCCTTGCATGGATGCTCTGCAAGAAAGCGTGGATCGTACCTATTCCGGGGACACGCAAGTTCAGCCGATTGCAGGAAAACGCCGGAGCCTCGGATATAGACCTGACAGCAGATGAGGTGAGACAGATAGACAAAGCATTGGACACGATGCGGATGTCGGCGGTATTCGGTGGAACAGCCATAAAATCCTGAAGCCATGAAGAAAGATACGACAAAAAGTTTATTCCTGTTCTGGCTTTGTGCCGTGTTGCTTTACTTTATTGCCAACCTGCAAAAAGTGGTAATGCCGGGTGCGATATTCAACGAGTTGCAGGAACATTTTTCGGCGACCGCAGGAAGTGTTACCGGCATCGGAGCTATATTCATGTACACGTATGCCATCAGCCAGTTGGTAGTCGGGTTGTTGGTGGATCGTTTCAGCGGTGCGCGTGTTATGGCTTGGGGAGGTCTGGTACTGTGTGGCGGCAGTCTCTTGTCTGCTGTCGCGCCATCTCTTTGGCTACTTTATGTCGCCCGCTTCATGGTGGGGTTCGGTGCTGCAAATATCTATTTGAGTATTACAAAGGAAACGAGCCGCATCTATCCGAACAGCTTGGCCATGATGTTGGGCTTTGTCATGGTAGGCGGTTATTTGGGCGGAGTGATGGGCAATGCTCCTTTCATTGCCGGGGTACAGATGATGGGTTGGCAGCAGGCTTTGTTGTTGGTCGGAGGCATAGCAACCTTAATCTATCTCGCCTATGCCGGATTGAAATGCACGCTTCCCATGCCGGAAGTGGTACAGACCGCCAAATTCGACTATCATCGTTTTTTTGAAGTGTTGAAAGTACGCCAGAATATCCATATTCTCGTTTGCGGCGGTTTCCCGTTCGGGCTTTATTTCGCGATACAAAGCATCTTCGGTAAAAAATTCTTGGAAGATTATTCGGGTATGAATCCCGAAAGTGCCGGATGGGTTCTTACCGTATTGATGGTCATAGGTGCTGTCAATAGTCTGCTGGCTCCTGCTTTGAGCAAGATGTTGAAGAACCGTCGCCGTCCGTTGATGCTTTTCTCCGGTGTTGGAACCGCAGCCGCATTTCTGTTAATTGTCGGTTGCCTGTTGTCGGGAGTTCATTCTCCGTGGTTGATAAACGGAGCCTTTATTCTGCTTGCCTTTGCCGGAAATATCTCGCCGGTCATTGTCGCATTGGTGCGCGAGTCGAATCACAACGATATTTGGGGTGTGATGTTAAGCGTCTATGCTTTTCTGGCCTATATCGTGACAGCCGTTATCGGTCATTCCACGGGATGGATAATGGAGCTTTTCCCGCCGCAGGTGGTGGATGGAGTGCATATTTACGGCAATGATTCCTATTTAGCGGCATTTGCCGTATTGCTGGTCATCGCCTTGTTTGCCGCTTATAGCGGTTTCCGGTTAAAAGAATCGAACGGTAAGGATATTTCTAATGAAATCAAATAGCACAATGGAATACAGAGTATTAGGATTGAGCGGATTGAGAGTGTCCGCCATCGGATTGGGCTGCATGGGTATGAGCCATGCCTACGGAGAGCCTGCTGATACACATGAGATGAAAGAGTTGCTGGCGTATGCCGTGGATATGGGGTACACTTTTTTCGATACGGCTGAAGTGTACGGGACTCCCGACCGTCCGCATCATAACGAGGAGTTGCTGGGCGAAGCGTTAAGGCCGCTACGCAACCGGGTTGTCATCGCCTCGAAATTCGGTTTGAGATTCGATGCACCCCAATCATCCGGGCCGCACGCATTGATACCGGATTCGCGTCCCGAAATGATCCGTTATTCGGTCGAGGAATCGCTCCGTCGTTTACAGACCGACCGCATCGACCTCTATTACCAGCATCGTATAGATCCGAAGATTTCCCCGGAGGAGGTGGCCGGTGTCATGGCAGACCTGATACGGGAGGGTAAAATCCTCCATTGGGGCATATCGGAAGCAACGGAGGAGTATCTGCGTCGTGCCCATAAAGTCTGTCCCGTTACAGCCATTCAGAACCGTTACTCGATGATGGCGCGGTGGCACGAGAATCTGTTTCCCGTGCTCGAAGAGTTGGGTGTCGGATTCGTGGCATTTTCCCCGTTGGCGAACGGGTTATTGACGGATTGTTACACGGCCGATACACGATTCGACACCAAGACGGATTACCGTGCATCCATGCCGCAGTTCCGTCCCGAAAGTTTTGAACAGAACCAAAGGCTGTTCAGCTTTATAGAGCGTCTGGCAGATGAATACCATGCCACACCCTCGCAAATCGCATTGGCGTGGATGATAAACAAGCATCCGTGGATCGTGCCCATTCCCGGCACGCGCCATCTTTCGCGATTGAAGGAGAATATCGGGGCTGTGGATATACACCTGACAACAGAGGAAATCCGGCGCATTGATGCGGAACTCGATACAATAGGCATGAGCGATGTGTTCGGAGGTTCCCCTATAAAAAGTAAATAGAAAGAAGAAATATGAAACCAAAAGTAATATGTCATATCATGAGTTCCGTCGATGGGCGGTTACTCGACAATCGCTGGACGCAACCGTTCGGCGAAACGGATAAAACAGAGTTGTTGAAGGTTTACGCGGCTATCGGCCGTGAACTGAATACCGATGCGTGGATGTTCGGGAAAAACACGGTTTGCGCTGTATTTCCTGAAAAATCGAGCAAAGGGAATACCCCCTTCTCCGGAACCGCTTCTGTTTTCATGGGAGAGCGGCACTCCGAGAGAATGTTTATCGTGTCCGATCCCGACGGCGACATACTCTTCACCTCCTCCACCTTGCGTGGCGATAATATCCTCGTGGTTTTAGGCCGGAACGTCACGGAAGAATATCTCGCGTTCCTGCGCGGGATGCGTATCTCTTATGTTGTCGTGGAAGACGCAACCGATTTGCACGCAGGTCTTGAAGCGGCCAATCGTGAGTTCGGTATCCGTTCGGTATCGGTGCAGGGCGGAGGAATATTGAACGGAGCTTTGCTGAAAGAGGGAGTTATTGACGAGTTAAGTTTAGTCGTTTATCCCGGAATCGACGGGCTTGCAGGTATCCCCTCTGTTTTCGAGTATATCGGGAGTAAAACCGATTGCCCGGCAAAAGGTCAAAACCTGCAACTTCTTTCGGTAGAACAACGGGAATACGGGGTTGTCTGGCTCCGATATAAATTTCACTTCAATAATAAATAGACTATGAAAAAGATGGTAGGAATAATGTTATTGCTTTGCTCGATAATGCCATTTACGGCTTGCACATCTACTGAAGACGAGCCTTATAAACCGGAGACAGAGCAACCGTCGGATGATCCGAACAATAATGAAGAAGAGGATAATGATACGACACCCGTTTACGGGCATCTGACCACGGCCAATACCGTGAGCGATGTTGTCAATCATGAGGCTTTTAACGGGTTCGGACGATTCATACTCCCGGCAGAGCGGAGCTATAACGATAATATGACATTGCAGAATGTGGCGAGTATGCTCCCGTATCATAATTACATAACGGGCGAAAGAGCGGTTGAAACCATCAACACGATGGTCGATTACGTGCATGACGGGAACACGCTCTTTTATGACATTTATTCGGATGCGGATAAGCAGGCGGATTCCCGGAAAAACAATACGGGACTGTTCTTTTTTCGGGGAGAACCCGGCAAACCGTTCGCAATCGTGTGTCCCGGTGGAGGTTTCTCGTATGTGGGAGCTATCCACGAGGGATTTCCGCTTGCCATCGCGTTGAGCAAGATGGGTTACAACGCCTTTTCCATCCAATACCGCACGGGCGGGGCGCAGGTCGCTTGCGAAGATCTTGCCGGGGCCATCGACTTTATTATGCGCCATGCCGAAGAGTTGCAGGTCTCGACCGACGACTATTCGCTCTGGGGCGGTTCTGCGGGGGCACGTATGGCGGCTTATCTCGGCTCTTACGGGACGCAGGGGTTCATCAGTGCAGTACATCCGCGTCCGGCAACGGTCGTGATGGGTTATACCGGGCACTCCGATTATACGCGCAACGATCCGCCGACATACGTGGTTATCGGCGATAACGACGCCATCGCGAGCGCGTCGGTCATGCGTCAGCGGGTGGAGAATCTTCAGGCCATAGGCATTGATGCCGAATTTCATCTGTTCCCGAATCTGCGACATGGGTTCGGATTGGGTATAGGAACGAGTGCAGAGGGCTGGGAAAAAGATGCGGTCGCGTTCTGGGAGAAATACATTTCCCGTAAAAATGGAAAATCCAACCGTAAATAACGTAAGGGGAAATTGCCGGCCCCTTTCTACCTTTGCAATGTCCGTAAAACATATAAATAGATAATAATGAAAAAGATAATCACAACCGTATTGTGTGCGACAATGGCTGTATGCAATACATTAAATGCACAAGAGAATATGGAAAAGAAAGAGAAAATGCCGTTCACATACGTGGATGTCAAAACAATTAAAAGTCACAACAGTAATCCGTGGGGATTGGTCTATAACGGTGCTATCACGGAAAACAAGGAGGGAGCGGTGAGTATCCACTCCATCACTTATGAATTGAACGGCCTGAAAATCGCCGCCAATGTCTATACCCCCGCGGGATATGACCGGGCGAAAAGCTATCCCGCCCTTGTCGTCGCCCATCCGAACGGTGGCGTCAAAGAGCAGGTCGCGGGATTATACAGTCAGCGTATGGCAGAGGCAGGTTATATCTGTCTTGCGTTTGATGCCGCTTATCAGGGAGCCAGTGAAGGGCAACCGCGCAGTACGGACAAGCCTGCCAACCGTATCGAGGACATCCATCGTGCTGCCGATATTCTGGCGCAATATCCGGGTGTCGATCCTGCCCGTGTCGGTATTCTCGGCATCTGTGGCGGTGGCGGCTATACGCTGAAAGCCGCGCAGACAGACAAGCGTTTCAAGGCGGTAGCCACGTTGAGTATGTTCAACACGGGACTGGTGCGCCGTAATGGTTTTCTCGATTCGCAGATAAACGAAGTTCAGCAGCGTCTTGCCGATGCCTGTGCCGCACGTCAGAAAGAAGCGGAAACCGGGGAACCCGAATATATCGGCGACATGAGCGGAATAACACCGGAGCAGGCCGCAAAACTTCCCTTCGACCTTTACCGTGACGGATACGAGTATTATCTTCAAAGCCACGCGCACCCCAATTCTACATTCAAATACACCAAAAGCAGTCTGGTAGATCTTATGGCATTCGACGCGAGCGAAGGAATGTATCTTATCAACCAACCGTTGTTGATGATTGCGGGAAGTATCGCGGACACGTTCTACATGACCGAACTGTGTTACAGCAAGGCCACGGGAACATCGGACAAGGAGCTGTTCTTTATTCCCGGCGCGACGCACATCAAAACTTATTTTGTGCCGGAATACGTGGAACAAGCCGTAGTTAAGCTGACGGATTTTTTCAACAAGAATCTGTAAGTTATGAGCCTAAAAATTAGTAAAATAGTGTCATTTGTAGCCATAAGCCTCCTTGTCGGGGCTTTGGCTTCTTGTGGAAACAGCAAGCCTGAACGTGTACCGGAAGGATACCATATCAATTTTTCGGAAACATCGCCCAATCCGAAAGAACATAAGAGAGTGCTGGTTATTTCCGGAAGCCCCCGTAAAGGAGGTAATACCGATTTATTGTGCGACGCCTTCGCACGCGGAGCGAAAGAGGCCGGAGGATATGTGGAGAAGGTGTTTCTTGCCGATTATAATATCGGCTATTTCTCGGAAGAGGACGTGCAACGGGTAGGAAAGCGGGCAAATGAGGCCGGGGATGATGTCCCGATGCTCGTGGATAAGCTGGTAAATGCGGATGTGATTGTATTGGCAAGTCCTGTTTATTACATGAACATTACCGGACAGTTGAAAACCTTTATCGACCGTACATACGGGCGTTATCGAGAAATGAAAGATAAGGAGTTTTTCTATCTGACCGCTTGTGCTGATGCTGAAGATAGTACGGCGGATTGGGCGATAAACGGTTTTCGCGGCTTTGTGATGTGTCTCCCCAATCCCACGGAGCGAGGTATGGTCAAGGCAACGGGCATGGGGCGTAAGGGAGCTGTAAAAGGCAGCCAATACGAAACGGAGGCATATAACCTCGGAAAAAATATTTAACGAATTAAATGATTGATTTATGAAATTAAGATTCACAATTTTATTGATTGCCGTTTTGTTCCATATCGGGGCTTATGCGCAAGCGACACCGGATAAACAATCTTCCGGAAAAATATTGGTGGCTTATTTCAGTTGGGGCGGCAATACCCAGAAAGTGGCCGGACATATCGCATCACTCACTGGAGGGACTCTATTCCGTATCGAGCCAGAAAAGCCATACCCTACAGAATACACCCCGTGTACCGAAGTGGCGAAAGCGGAGAAAGAAGCCGATGCACGTCCCGCCATTAAAAATAAAGTCGAGGATTGGGATCAGTACGATGTTATCTTCATCGGTTGTCCTGTTTGGTGGCATACATCCCCTATGATTATCAATACGTTCTCGGAGAGTTATGATTTCAAGGGGAAAACAGTCATTCCTTTCTGTACCTATGCCTCGACTTATCGGGATGAAACGCTGGCCAAAATCGCAGAACTGACACCTGCCGCCGGGCATCGGAAAGGATTCGGAGCCGTGGATAAAAACACGGAAGGCATTGAAGCATGGCTGAAAGAAATCAAGCTGTTAAAATGATTAAAAACAAAGGATTATGAAAAAGATACTTTATGTACTCGCACTATTGGCAGGCACTATATGCCTTGTTGTTGCCTGCTCGAATGACGAACCGGATACCGGCAACGGGAATCAGGATATGGAAGAGGTCGTTCCCGGAACGAACCATAAAATTCTGATCGCCTATTTTTCCCAGCCTCTTCCTAACAATGTGGATGCGGTAACTTCTGCCAGCCGAGTGACCGTGAACGGGGAGCTTTACGGCAGTGTCCAATACGTGGCTACCATCATCAATGAAGCTACGGGAGGAGATATGGTTCGGATTCAGACTTTACAGCCTTATCCTGAAAGTTACGATGATCTGGCAAGTCAGGCAAATCAGGAACGTCAGAATAACATACATCCTGAACTTGCAACAAACATTGAAAATTTCGACAATTATGATGTTGTTTTCATCGGTTATCCTATCTGGTGGTATCAGATGCCGATGGCCATGTATTCTTTCTTCGACAAGTATGATTTCGACGGAAAAACCATTATCCCGTTTTCTACGCACGGAGGTAGCGGTTGGTCTGGGACCTTGGAGGATATTGCAGGGTTAGAGCCTAACGCAACAATGGTAAATGGTTACAGCATTTCCCGTAATAATACGGCGACTTCCCGCGATGGTATTTTGAACTGGTTACAGGAAATTGGCATGGTGGAATAGCATATAATAGTGGGACAGGGAGTTAAACTAAGAAATAATCTATATGATTCAAGTTTAATTTATTACCTTTGCGAATAATTTGTGTAAGCTGTATGGATAAACAAAGAGACATACTTGTTGTTGATAAACTTGGTATTGTGAGAACTGATTCTGAAGAAGAATATCTGGCTCATTTGCTTTGTTTGGGAGGCTCGTGTCGTTATCGTTTTAATGAACGGGACTTTGATCTGCACACCGGTGATTTGTCTATTATCCGTAAACGGAAGATGATTGAAAAAATGGAGCCGTCGGATGATTTTCAATGCAAAATAATCTACGCAAAGCCCGGCTTTATCGAATTATGTACGCCTCAAAGCAACTACGGAATGAAAGGGCAATTAGCTCTTTTTCTTAATCCGGTTATGCACCTTACACCGGAACAACAGATTATATGCCGTCGTGATTTCGAGATATTGGAAGCGAGGATTAAGGATACAGAACATCGCTTTTATCGTGAAATACTGATTAATTCCATGCAGACTGCCATTCTTGATTTCTTTGACTTCCATGCCCGTATTTACGGAGAAAGTGATATTTCCACGCAAAACGCCTCCATTATGAGCCGTTTTTTGAAGATGTTGGAAAATGGCTCATTCCGTGAACATCGGGAAGTAACCTATTATGCCGATTGTTTGTGCGTTACATCAAAATATCTCTCTGAGGTATCGAAAAAAGTGAGCGGTTATGCCGCCAACTATTGGATTAACCGCTATACGATACTTGAAATATCTCGCTTGCTTCGCGACAAATCACTGACATTCGTCCAGATTTCCGATATGTTCGGCTTTTCATCACCTGCCTATTTCAGTCGGTACGTGCAACGTAATTTAGGATTGAACCCAACGGACTATAGGGAATAACCATATTTATCTTCCTCTTGTATTTTCGGTAAAAATCGCAGTTTTTACCGATTTTTTTGTATCGCCGGATTCCTATTCTCTATCTAACTTTGCAGTGAAAACATTAAAAATCAGAGTAATATGAAATCATTGGCTATTACAGCATTATTACTGCTATCCGTTGGAGCAATGGCGCAGAATAATCCAGAAAAAACTTTTCGCCAACCTTATCCGCTTGGCGAAAAACTATCTTCAACCCCCAATTTTACAGGTGATGTATGGCTTGCTCCTTTAAGTGAGCAGAAGGAACTTCATGTCTCTATGTCAAATGTAACTTTTGAACCGGGATGCCGAAACAGTTGGCACTCACATAAAGCCGGCCAGATATTGATAGCAACAGCCGGTATCGGGTATTATCAGGAAAAAGGACAACCCGCCCGACGGTTGTTTCCGGGCGACATTGTGGAGATTGCCCCTGATGTGGTGCATTGGCATGGGGCTGCATCGGACAGTTGGTTTGCGCATATCGCCATTACTACCAACCCTCAGATAAATGCGGCTGTATGGCTCGAACCCGTCAACGACAGCCAATATCAGGAAGCTACGGCTGAAGCGGAAAACCGTTATGTGGGGGCAAACAACGTATTGACTGCACGCGAACAAGCCATTGTATCGGTGGCATCCTATACCGGAAAGGGAGATTTGGAACATCTAAAACCGGCTCTCGTGGGAGCGTTGGAGGCAGACATGACCATCAATGAAATAAACGAGGTGTTGATTCACGCTTACGCTTATTGCGGATTTCCACGCAGTTTACGGGCAATACAAACCTTTATGCAGGTCGTGGATGAACGGAAAGCGAACGGGATAAATGATATTGCTGGTCGGGAAGTTTCTGAAATAAACGACAATAGAAACCGCTACGAACGGGGGCGGGATATACTTGCTGAAATATCAGGTACTTCTGCCAATGCCCCCAAAGCAGGTTACGCAATATTTACACCTGCCATAGAACGCTTCTTGAAAGAACATCTTTTTGCAGACCTTTTTGAGAGAGACCTGCTGACCTATCGGGAACGCGAGCTCGCAACAGTATCCATTCTTGCCGGAGTCGGCGGTGTTGAACCTATGCTCAGAAGCCATGCAGCAATATGTCTGCATCTCGGCGTTACAGCCGAACAACTTTCGGCATTACTGAATATCGTGGAAATGAATCTCGGAACATCTTATTCGGAACCATTGCGTAACATATTGGAACAAATAGTAAAACAGAAATGAAAAAGATTATTTTAGGGGTGTTACTCTTGCTATTTGCAGGAGTAGCCCAAGCGCAGCATATAACGATTGCCCGACAAGGACATTTCTCGGTGGGTGGGCAAACCATACAAAGGTCGGGAAAGTATGACAACAGCAAGTTTGTCGGATGGGCGGAGCAAGAAGAAACCGGACAAAGCTATCGGGCCGACCATGCCTTTGTGGATTTTCAGATTCCTGCCGACAGCAAGAAGCTACCGTTAGTCTATGTTCACGGTTACGGAGGTTCGGGTGTATGCTGGCAAATGACACCCGACGGCAGAGAAGGTTTCGCCACGTTAATGTTACGCCGTGGCTGGAGCAGTTACGTGGTCGATCTTCCGGGTAGAGGACGTGCTGGACGAACATCAGCAACAACGACAGCCAAACCAGTGGCCGACGAAATGTTCTGGTTCGACATCTGGCGTATCGGTGTATGGCCGAATTTTAACGAGGGTGTGCAGTTTCCGAAAGATTCGACATCTCTTTCACAGTTCTTCCGCGAAATGACCCCCGATTTAAGCAACCATCAATTAGATGTTCCCGCACTCGGAGCATTGTCCGAACGCATCGGCGACCATATTCTCGTAACCCATTCTGCCGGAGGGTTTTCCGGCTGGATGTCTGCGATGCAAAATTCAGAGGTCAAAGGTGTCGCTTCCTATGAGCCGGGCGGGTTCGTGTTTCCTGAAGACGAAGTTCCTGAACGTATCGATGGCTTAACCGGCGGTGTAGCTGGGATAGCTGTTTCGATGGAGCAATTCAAAAGACTCACGGAAATTCCGATTATTCTTTATTTCGGAGATTACATTCCCGAAACACCCTCCAAGAATCTCGGTGATGAAAATTGGCGCGTCCGCCTTCAGATGGCCCGCAAGTTCGTCGAAGCTATCAACCGACATGGAGGAAATGCCACATTAGTAGAACTTCCTAAAATCGGCATCTATGGCAATACGCATTTCTTGATGCAGGATTTGAATAATGCTGAATTGGCTGATTTGCTTGATGATTGGTTGTTGAAAAGTAAATTGAATTAACACACAAGGAGTTTTCCACATACTAATATGAGATTATTACTGCAACACAGAATACTTTTGGGTTACATCATATTGATAGCAGTCATCGGAAGTATGGCTGCTACCATGCTGCATGAGCGTGGTAGAGTTCATAAAATCGAATTGGAAGCCACCCAAATCCGAGAGGCGAATCAAACGATAAATGCCGCTCATCGGCATATTACAATTCTTGCCACTTTGGGGGAATCCGCGATTACATGGGACGAGGAAGACTTCCAAAAGTATCAGTTGCGGCGGCAAAAAGTCGATAGTCTCTTACAAATTTTGCAACGGGATTATGGCGAATTTATCTCGTTCAATCAGATTAACACTTTCCGTGTTCTGTTGGCAAACAAAGAAGAACACTTGTTCCACACGATGAAAATCCATCAACGGCAAGACAGCTTGCTGCTGGAACAGTTGCCTCTTGTTACAGAGCAGGCTACAAGTTTCCGTACTGTAACCCGTAAAAAGAAAGGCATAGCAGGATTTTTCGGAGCTAAAGAAACCGTGCAAGTCCCTATGCAGTCCAATCTGCTTCATGCTCTTAACAGACAGTTGATTTCACGACAACAGCAGATAAGCGACAATACGGACAGCCTGTGTGTGCAGAATAAGGAACTGAACAGCAAATTATCTACTCTGCTTCAAGAGTTAGACGAACAATCACAAACGGCATTTCAAAACAAGGAACAGCACATAAAAGAATCGTATGAACGCTCTGCGGTTATTGTAACCATCTTGATTATTAGTGTCATTGTCCTGCTTATGGTATCTTATTGGATTATCCAAAGGGACATTCGGGTGAAAGAAAAAACAAAAGAAAGACAGGAGAAGTTGATTGAACAACTCAATAAAAGTGTACAAGAAAACGAAACACTGATAGCATCCCGTAAAAAAGCGGTGCATACTATTACCCATGAGCTGCGCACACCGTTGGCAGCAATAACCGGTTATACCGAATTGTTGCAGAAAGAGTTTAGCAAAGGTAACAATGTGCATTTCATCGAAAACATACAGGAATCTTCCGAACGTATGCGCATTATGCTCAATACTTTACTGGACTTCTTTCGCTTGGACAACGGCAAGGAACAGCCCAGACTGTCCCCTTGCCGCATTTCTACAATTACGCATACCCTTGAAACGGAATTCACGCCCATTGCAATGAGCAAGGAATTGTCTCTGACGGTGAAGGATGGAAGTGATGCCATTGTATTGACCGACAAGGAACGCATCCTGCAAATTGGAAACAACCTGCTGTCAAATGCCGTCAAGTTTACGGAGAAAGGCGGTGTGTTCCTGACAACGGATTACGACAACGGCATATTGACACTTGTGGTTGAGGATACAGGAACCGGTATGACCGAAGAGGAACAGCTACAAATATTCGGAGCGTTTGAACGTCTTTCAAATGCAGCCGTAAAAGATGGCTTCGGGCTAGGGCTTGCCATCGTGCATAATATCGTAACAATGCTTCACGGAAAAACCCGCTTGGAAAGCAAGAAAGGCAAAGGAAGTCGTTTTACGGTGGAGATACCCATGCAGGAAGCCGAGGAAGTGCCGGAGCAAGAAATGCAGACTTATATCCACAGGAAAAAGAAGAACCTCAAAGTCGTAGCCATCGACAACGACGAGGTGCTTCTCCTGATGCTGAAAGAAATGTACGCCCAAGAGGGAATACACTGCGACATCTGTACAGATGTCGCGGAACTGATGGAACTGATACGCCGGAAAGAATACGGTTTGTTACTGGCAGATTTAAAAATGCCCGATACAAACGGCTTTGAACTGTTGGAGCTGCTGCGCTCATCCAACGTGGGCAATTCCAAAATAATCCCGGTGGTCGTGGCAACCGCTTCGGGCAGTTGCAATGCGGAGGAACTCATAGAGCGGGGCTTTGCCGGATGCCTGTTCAAGCCGTTCTCCATATCGGAACTGATGGAGGCTTCTGACAGATGTTCCATGAAAGCGACGCCCTGTGGGAAACCGGACTTTTCTACCTTGTTGTCCTACGGAAATGAAGCCGTCATGCTGGAGAAACTGATAGCTGAAACTGAAAAGGAAATGCAGGCTGTCCGGGATGCGGCAACACAAAAAGACCTGCCAAAGTTGGATGCCCTGACACATCATCTGCGCAGTTCATGGGAAATACTCCGTGCCGACCAACCTCTAAGGGGACTTTATGGATTACTTCATAATGGGACAACGCTTGATGATAATGCGTTAAACCATGCCGTAACCCTCTATTGGACATGGGAACGGAGATAATCCGGCTGGCAAAAGAAGAAAGGAGAAAATTCAAAAATGGATAGTACAAGAATTATCGTGGTGGAGGACAACATCGTGTATTGCGAGTATGTCTGCAATTTGTTGGCACGGGATGGTTACCGCACCGTACAGGCTTATCGCTTATCGACAGCCAAGCAACATCTAAAACAGGCAACGGATGATGACATTGTTGTTTCCGACCTGCGTCTGCCCGATGGCAACGGCATCGAACTGTTGCGCTGGATGCGCAAGGAGGGAATGATGCAGCCATTCTTCATCATGACAGACTACGCCGAAGTGCCTACCGCCGTAGAAAGTATGAAATTCGGCTCGATAGACTATATCCCCAAACAACTTTTAGAAAACAAACTTGTCCCGCAGATACGGACCATAGAGAAAGAGCGTCAAGCCGGATTCATACGTATGCCCGTATTCCCCCGTGAAAGTTCTGCCTTTCAGAAAATCATGCACCGTATAAAGATTGTTGCCGGTACGGACATGAGCGTGATGATATTCGGCGAGAACGGCACGGGAAAGGAGCATATCGCTCACCACCTGCACAACAAGAGCAAACGGGCGGGCAAGCCTTTCGTTGCGGTGGATTGTGGTTCACTGACCAAAGAACTTGCACCATCGGCATTCTTCGGACACATCAAGGGCTCGTTCACGGGTGCAGACTGTGCAAGGAAAGGATACTTCCATGAAGCGGAAGGCGGCACATTATTCTTAGACGAGGTGGGCAATCTCGCAATGGAAACGCAACAGATGTTGCTCCGTGCCATACAGGAAAGACGGTATCGCCCGGTCGGTGACAAGTCAGACAGGAGTTTCAACGTCCGCATCATCGCCGCCACCAACGAGGACTTGGAGACGGCAGTGGGCGAGAAGCGTTTCCGTCAGGATTTGCTGTACCGTCTGCACGACTTCGAGATAACCGTGCCACCGTTGCGCGACTGTCAGGAGGACATCATGCCATTGGCAGAATTCTTCCGCGAGGTAGCCAACAAGGAACTGGAATGTAATGTGAGCGGATTCAGTATCGAAGCCCGGAAAGCGTTGCTGACCCATGCATGGCCGGGTAATGTGCGAGAACTTCGGCAGAAAATCATGGGAGCGGTATTGCAGGCTCAGGAAGGGATGGTAGCGAAAGAGCATCTGGAACTTACCGGGACGAAGCCGACTTCACCCGTCAGCTTTGCCCTACACAATGATATGGAAGAAAAGGAACGGATATATTACGTGCCTTGAAACAGGCAAACGGAAACCGGAGTATCGCCGCCGAACTGCTTGGAATAGGCAGGACAACACTATATAGTAAATTAGAAGAGTATGGACTTAAATATAAATTCAAGCAATCATAGCCCGTAATTCGCTGAATTTAGATGGATTTGACAATCGGAATTTGGCTAATTCAAGCAATAGTATTATCTTCGCATTGAGCTATTTGAAATGATTGAGAATCATGCAAAATGATGAAGACAGGTGGTTTCTAAACCATTACCTATACTTCTATTATTGGTTTGCAATTTATTGATAATCAGACACACATTGGTTAGTGCAACAAATGTGAACAAGGCAAAGATGAACAAGTCCCTGACGTGTTCCAGCCGTTCGGAAACCATTTTCTTTTTGAGGATGATTTTTATCTCGTCCTCCGTCAAGTAGCCCCTATCCACTTTCTCCAGCCGGATTTTATAACTGGCGAACGGGTCGTTTACCAATATGCCGTTGTTACGGGCTATGATGATAATGCGCTTGAAGAACTGCATGAACTTGGCGGTGGTGTTGTAACCGCATTTGCAGGCTGTACGCAAGTACAATTCAAAATCGGTAATGAACATCGGCGTTATCTCCTTTATGGATATGTCCGATACATTGTACTTGCTTTGAATGAACTCGGCAAGGTGGCGGCGGGTGACTTCGTACTTGCGGTAAGTTGCTATCGTCTTGGATATGCCCACAAGCTGCTTCACATCGTCATTGTGCTTTTGGAACAATGAAAGGATGGTTTCGTGGCTCTCGCTATGCCCCAAGAACTCGTTCTTCACTTTCTCGGCGGTCACGTAGTTGTCACGCCGTTGCATTTCGTGGTAAATGGTGTTCAAAGATGCGTTTATATCATCCAGCATACGGTTTATGCGGCTGGCTTCCGAAGTACGTCCGGTAGCCTTGCCCATTTTACCGTCCCAAATAGAGGGCAGCACGTCCAGCTTGGTATTAAAACGGCTTGCCACACCGTCCACTGTAATACGGGCGAAAATGGGGTACGCACCGTTGGCTTTCTGCTTGTCTTTCTTTGCGTAAAAGCAAATGTTGAATGTCGATTTCATAACTCACTTCTTTAAGTTGCAAAACTATTGTAAATCTCTTAAAATGAGTTCTATGCAGACAAGCCAAATAGCGACAGGACTTCGCCAATTTCGGACAATCTGTACCCCCTTGTCGTTTTTACTTGTCGGGGGTACGAGTTAGGTTATGAACTTTGTCTTTCAGGGGCGAAAAGATGTACTTTAAGGCATACACAAGGGGATAAAAAAGTCCCACAAATCATTGAATTTGTGGGACTTGTCTGCTTACTGTCCGGTATTGTCCGGTTAGTTCAGCGGAGAGAGAGGGATTCGAACCCCCGGTGCCTCTCAGCACGACGGTTTTCAAGACCGTTGTAATCGACCACTCTACCATCTCTCCAATACTTTGGTTGGGAAGCTCTCTTCCTCAAAAGCGATGCAAAGGTACGGGATTATTTTCATTCATCCAAATTTTCAAATAAAAAAGTGCTTTGAACTTTTGATTTTATTCTTTCCCTGCTTTCATAGCCCTATGTAGGTTACTATTATTAAACGATATATAGAACAAAGTTTTAGGGCACTCTTTCAATAATCCAGTTCTTTATTTTATATAAACTCTATTATATATAAAGAGATTGGTGTTGTGCGGAAGGGGAATAGGACAGGTCTTTCGGTTACAATTTAGCCGATAGCATCTTTTTGAAGATTTCCGTTTGTTCTTTTCGTTCTTCCTCTGTAAAGTCGGGATGCAGTGTTGCCAAATAACATTTGAAGGTCTCTATGGCTTGCATACGAGCCATGGCTTTTCCTGCTTGTAAACCACTGTGATAAGGGGTGTGAGGTAATAAACTGCGATTGAAATTTCCGTCACTCATGATTTTTTCTTTTAAGAGGGGATAAAGTTAAGTGATTTTTTTATTTCCACGAAGGGTTGGGAGAGATTTAGAACCATGGTAGTGTATTTTATGGGACAGTTTTAGATTCATCTCTCCCGGGAAAAACCGGGAGAGACGGGTGAAGTACATCGTTGTCATATTCTGAACTTATAGTGAACTAACCCACCTTATATGGAAGGAGGCTCCGTTACAAGTCGTTTAATATTAAATAATTGGCTCTGTCTATGATAGTCGTGTCCAAAGAAGCCAGATAAATCTGTGTGGTGGTTTCGGAATCATGTCCCATTCCTTCACTGATGATGGATAGGGGTATGTTTTTACTTTTAGCGATACTTGCCCAGGAATGCCTCGCAACGTACATAGACAAAGGATGAGGACTGCGTACGAAGACGGACAGAATCTTGAGTTTCCGGTTTACCAGCGTGAGAGAGTTCCGGTATTGCAGGCGTTCGTCTTCGTCGGTTGATGTAATGATAGGAAGCAGGTACTCTGTTGGGTTAGGAGGGTATTTTTCTATAATTTCCTGCATACATTGTTCCCATTTGATGGAAAGTTGCTGTCCGGTCTTTTTTCTGCGATAGGTCAGTATGCCGTTGTGCAAATCCTTTTTTTTCAGATATGCCATGTCTACAAAAGACATGCCTCGCGTGTAGAAACTGAAAAGGAACATGTCGCGGGCGTAATCTACCGAGCTTCCAGCCAGGAGTTCCTTATCTTTTATCTGCCGGATGATAGGCTGAGGAATAGCTCGTTTTATGGTTTTCTCAATTCCGGTGTATACGTGGCGAAAGGGAAAACGTTGTGTGGTCAGTTCTTTCTCAACGGCCCGGTTATAAACGGCTCTTAAGATACGCATATAAAAAGATATGGTGTTCAGACTCAATCGTTCTTTTTTCAAGTATGCCTCATAAGCTTCTATTGTTTCCTGGTTCATCTCGTCCAGTATGATTTCTTCCCCGTTTCTGAAACGCATAAAGCTGTTCAGTGCACATTGGTAAGTTTCTCCCGTGCGTATTCTTCCTTGTTCTTTCAGATGACAGATGAGTGAGGTCATAAAGCCGGTCAGAGTGTCATTTTCACTTCGCTTACGATAGAATCGGAGAAGGTCGTCAGTACTGTATGGCAGCCCTTTGCGCGTCAGGTTGGCAATACATTCACTCAGACGGAATAAATCCTGTTTTATTTCATGCCGGTAGCGGGATAAGATGGAATGTCTGTCCGGTCTGGAAGGAGACAGTGTGATACGTGCGGTACGTGCGTTCCATTCGTCGGGATAGATTTTATACTTAGTCTTTTGTGAGCGCACGATACGGCGGTGGATAACTTGGAAATAAAGAGCTCCTGTTTTTCCTTCGATGGTCGAGGGTCTGAATTTTACTTTAACTGATGCCATTTGTATGTTTTTTAGTTATGGATTTACGGGCAAGTCTTAAAAACGGGCTTGCCGTGAAATAAGTTCAAATGTCCAAACCAATTTAAAACATGCTGTAGACGTTGGGCATATCCGGTGTTTTTTATAATTTTGCCCGTCTAAATCGAACGCTTATAAAAAATGGGAACCAAGAACGCTTTAACAGAAAAAGTCTATTCCGGGAAAGATATCATGCGTATTGCTTATCCTATTCTGATCAGTCTGTTGATGGAACAGATGATCGGGATGACGGATACCGCTTTTCTCGGCCGGGTGGGAGAGGTGGAACTGGGAGCTGCTGCCATTGCCGGCATCTACTATCTGGCTGTTTTCATGATGGGTTTTGGTTTCGGTATCGGAGCCCAGATTCTGATTGCCCGTCGTAATGGGGAGAAGCATTACGGCGAAATCGGCGAAATCTTTTATCAGGGTATTTATTTCATGTTGGGGGTGGCCTTGTTCGCTTTTGTGCTCACCAAGATCATTTCTCCGCTTTTGTTGCCGGTTATTGTGTCGTCACCTCATATCTGTGAAGCAGCTCTCAGTTATATAGACTGGCGTATTTTCGGCTTTTTCTTTTCCTTCATAGCTGTAATGTTCCGGGCGTTTTTTGTCGGTACGACTCAGACTAAGACGCTGACGCTGAACTCTGTGATAATGGTTTTGTCCAATGTGGTGTTCAATTATATACTGGTGTTCGGAAAGTTCGGCTTTCCGGCATTGGGGATTGCCGGGGCCGCCATCGGTTCGTCGTTGGCAGAGTTGGTTTCAGTCGTATTTTTCATTCTTTATACCTATCGTCGTGTGGATTTAGTCAAATACGGTTTGGTCCATCCTGTGCGTTACAGTTGGCGTAAACTTCGCAGGATGCTCGACGTGTCTTTTTGGACGATGGTACAGAATTTTATCTCTCTTTCCACCTGGTTCTTGTTCTTTCTTTTCGTGGAACACCTCGGAGAGCGTGCTTTGGCCGTAACCAATGTCGTACGCAATATCTCCGGAATACCCTTTATGGTTGTGGCCGCTTTTGCTTCCACGTGCAGTGCCCTGGTCAGCAATCTGATAGGTGCGGGGCGGGAAGACATGGTGATGTCCACCATTCGTCAGCATGTCCGTCTGACTTTTATGATTGTGTTGCCGATGGTAGGATGTTTTGCTCTTTTTCCGAGAGTGATATTGGGTGTTTACACCAATATACCGGATCTGATAGCTGCCGCTATTCCTTCGTTATGGGTTTATTGTACGACTCCTTTGTTGATTGCTCCGGGGAATATTTATTTCCAGGCCGTTTCCGGTACGGGTAACACCCGCAAGGCTTTTATCCTGGAGTTGGTGACATTGTCGTTTTACACCTTATATATATACGTTATCATCCAACATCTGCGTTTCGATGTGGCTTGGTGTTGGACGTCCGAGCACGTCTACGGTTTTTGCATCCTGTTGCTTTGTTATGCCTACATGCGTGGAGGCAGTTGGAAGTTGAAGAAGATATAATGCATTCCTGTCCTTGTTCCGGTAAACATTTACCGGTTCAGGCTATCCGTACGGACATAAGTCGTGATTTGCCCGTTCTTTTCTAAGTTCAGCATTTTTTCGTCCACTTCTATAATCTTGAAAGCCGATTTCTCAGGTTGGTTTTTGGCCATGCGTTCGAACAGTCCTTTTACTAAGGTTTTGTTTTCCTCCGTTACGCTGTCGCCGAATTCATAAGTCGTGTTTTGAATATCGTTGGCGATGAACAGGCTGTCGCCATCTACTTTCCAAGTTCCGGGATGTTTGATGATGCAATCCATGGTGCCGGCTCCGGTCGTATTCATAAATGTATGGTCGGCATGAAATTCAAAGGTTTGTCCGGGCAGGGCCGGATGTTCGTATTTTCCTACTATTTTGCTTTCGGTATCATTTTGGCAACCGGTGGTTATGAAAACGGTTGCAGCCGTTAGGGCTGCCATGAGACGGACTTTTTTCATCATTCATTATTAATTAATCGTTAAACTTATCGGGCTGCTCTGAGCCGCATTCTATCTTATCCAAAGATAGCGATTAATCACAGGAGAGTTACTGTAAAATCCCCAAAATATTGCAAATTATTCTTATCAGACTTTCCGGAAAAAGGCGTTGACCTGCGGGTTGTATAAAAGCAGAAACGGCCTCTCCCTCACGGAGAGACCGTTCTTTTAATCAGTGAAAACACTGACTTTTCATAGTTGAGGTTTCCTTATTTAGATTCAATTCATAGTTTTCTTTGGTTTATATTTCTTTTTGGCGATACGCGGGTCGCTATCTCTTAGATTCACGTTTGCTGCGTGGGGCAGCCGGACTTCTTTTGACCGAGGGTGTCGGTTTAGAGAAAGACGGACGCGTAGAATTTCTTTGTATCCGTTGTGTGCTTTGCACTCTCGGAGATCTTTGCGGCTTTACCGTTGAGGATTCCGGACGTACTGATGAACGGTTTACCGTTGTCCGTGTGGAACTCCGTCTGTTGTAGTGACTTCTCGGTTGCGGATTCGTCACTGGATATTCCCGGTTGCTGTTGTTCGACTGCGGCCGTGCAACAGATGGCCGTTTGTTGTCGTTGTCCGGTTTCGTTCCTTGATTTCCCGGTTTTTGGACGGGTTCAAAACGGAAACCATTGCCGCGGTGGTCGTTCGGACGTTGGCCTGGTCGTGACGGTCTGCCGGGTGATTCGAAATGAAAACCGGGGCTGCCGTTGCCGTTGTGCGACCCGGGACGATGAGGAGGTAGGGCCGGCCGGCCCGGTAACGGGCCTCTGCTTTCCCCTCTCAATCCTCCGTTCCATACCGGGCGTCGGTGAGCATAGAAGCTCTGCCGATGTTCGTGCCGGTAATGGTAGTGTCCGCCCCTGTACACCTGATATACCCTTGGTGGACTGTAATAGAAGCGGCTCGGGCTGTAAATGGTATACACCGGTAAGAACCAGCCGGAAGTCCTCCATATCACGGGACGGAAAAAGTAAGTGGCAGCCTGAAACAAAGCATACTGCCAGTCGTAGAGGATAAAGCGCAAATCAGCGTTTCTGTATTCCAGATACACGCTCGAAGCGTCGCTTGCCGTCCGGATATTCATCAGGTAGTCCAGGTTGATTTCGTAGGCGTCATTGTATTGTTGGTCGTTAAGGTTCAGTTCATACGCCATCTTGTCCGTCAGGAACCTGGCCCGGTCGCGGGCTTCTTCGTAAGACATGGCATTAAGGCTGGCCAGTCCGAAGTATAGAGCGGTAATCAGTCCTAATAACTTTTTCATGTCTTTGTTGTTTAACGGTTCGTACTTCATCTTTTCTACGTTGCAAATATCCGGCTTTTCCATGAGACGTGAAAAGGATTTTTCCTATTTTGCGGTAGGTATTTCCCTATCATGTAAGAGGGGAATGATTTTAGGAAAAGAAGAGTTAATAGATTTTAAAAAATGGGGGGGGTAAAAAGAGAAAGTTAAAAGAATTATCTTTGTTCATCATTTAAATCGTTACTTTTGAGGAAGCAAGACGAGAGGCTTGCGGAAAGCCTTATTTTGATAAATGGAAAAACAAGGAAGCCGAATGAAAGGACTGTTAAAGTTTATAGGGACATTGGGGCTATTGTATGGCGTGTCGTCCGGAATGGCGGCCCGGGCCCAAGAAACCGGGGCGCGTGAAGATACGACCCAGGTGCGCACCATACCCCTTTGGGGGCATGTGAAGGACGGTTTCACCTATGCCGCCCTTCACGGCACGTTCGTCACATTGATGCGCGAAGACAGCACTGTGGTGGACACCATGCACGTGCAATGTTTCAATTCCGGTACACCGCAGGAGGACACCTATTACAAGTTCGATGTACCCGCCCGGCGGGCGCGTTACATCATCAAAGCCGAGCATCCCGATTACTATCCGGAATACGTGGATTGCGCGGTGCGTTACGTGGCACGCAATCCCTACGTCGATGCTCGGCATCATGAGATGCGCCGTCGTCCGTATGCGTCGTTTGCAGACCGCAGTTTGGGAGAAGTGGTGGTAAAGGCTACCAAAATCCGGGTGGCTTACCGGGGCGATACGGTGGTCTACAATGCAGATGCCTTCAACTTGTCCGAAGGGGCGATGCTCAATGAACTGGTCCGCCAGTTGCCCGGAGCGGAATTGAAGCCGAACGGCGAGATTTACGTCAATGGCCGTAAGGTGGATTACCTGACGCTGAACGGTACGGACTTTTTCAAGGGCGACAACCGTAAGATGCTCGACAACCTGCCTGTCTTCACGGTGCAGCAAGTGAAAGTGTATGACAAGACGACCGACCGCAGCGAGTTCCTCGGTTACGACACGGAGAAAAAAGCCTACGTGATGGATGTGAGCCTCAAACGTGAATACAACACCGGCTATATGGCCAATGTCGCGGCGGGAGGCGGTACGGACAGCCGCTATGCCGGACGGGCTTTCGGCCTGCGTTATTCCGACCGCTCGCGTGTCACCCTTTTCGGCGGGATGAACAACACCAACGTGTATAATGATCGGCCGGGCGAAAACGGCGAATGGCCGGAGGAAAGCCTGACCAACGGTGAGTTTGTCACCCGGCAGACCGGTGGGGAGTTTTTCTGGCAGAATAAGGCGAAAGGCATTGAGAACAGCCTCACGGCCAATGCCGAATGGAGCGACAGGGATGTAAATCGGAAATCGGCTACGGAGGCTTACTTGCCGCAAGGTAACCGTTACACCCGTTCTTCTTCCCTTCAAGACGTGGATTATATGGGGGTGAATGCCAATAACTGGTTGACGTGGAAAACAAAGGACCATTTGCTCACCGTGCATTCCTACGTAGGTTACGACCGTACGGACACGCACGGTTATGCCCGTGATGCGGCTTTCGACACCGACCCTTCGGCCGTGGGAGGCATCGACGAGGTGCTCGATTCCGCTTTTCTCCTTCCCTCGTCCGGAAGCGCACGGATGCGCTGGCTGAACCGCTCTTCCACCCGGTCGCTTTTCGAGGAATGGAAGTACAATGTGGGGCATGACATGATGTGGGACGCCAAGTTGCCGTGGGGTGACAATCTCCAGTTGCGATTCACCGGCTCTCTCAGCCGGACGGAGAACGACCGTTTCGAGCATTACCTGCTGGATTATGCTTCGTCCGGGTCCGAAGCCGACCGCCGCAACCGTTACGACCGCGGACGTCGGCGTAATTATTATTACCAACCCTCGGCGGAATACACTTTCAACTTTCCGAACGACTGGCATTTCCTTACTTATTATATATATAAGCAGGATTATCGTTCCGACTCCTCGCCACGCTATCGTCTGGACAGTCTGGCCGGTTGGGAGGTGGGAGCGGCTCGGCATTTGGGCGAATTGCCTTCCGCACGCGAATTGTCCGCAGCGTTGGACGTGCCGAACAGTTACTACCGGCATGACCTTTCTCGGGTGCATACCTTGGGGCTGCGTACTTTCTATTCCCGGCGGACGGAGGACAAATACGTCTGGTTCAATTTCCATCTGCCTTTCACACAGTCGAAGGAAGACATGCACTACCGCCGGGAGGCGATAGATGCCGGCCTGCAACGTCGCGTGTTCCGTGTCCAGCCCGATTTTACTTATTTGGTCTATTGGTTTGGAGGTACAAGATATTTCAGGACGTTCATGGTCAATGCCGATATGGCTTTGGGCACGCCGGACCTTGTGAACCGTTTGTCTGTCCGCGATGCTTCCGACCCCTTGCACGTACGTGTGGGGAACCCGGATCTGCAAAACAGTTGGCGGTATAACTTCCGCACGGAATTCTTGCACCGCAGCCCGGAGAAAAAGTGGTTTACACAAGTGAACGTGAATGCCTGGCTTGGGGTGAACGACGTGGCACAGGGCTTCAGCTACAATTCCGAAACCGGAGTGTACACCTACCGTCCGCAGAATGTGGACGGCAACCGGGGTGTCAATGGAAGTCTGGCATTTCTGAAAGAAGGCATGGGCGAATATTGGAATGTGGGAGCGCAATTGAACTATGACTTTCACCGTAGCGTAGACCTCTCGTCCGTGGAGGGGATGACGGAGAGCGTGTTGAGCAAGGTGCACAACCACGAGACGAAGGCTTACCTTGCCACCGGTTACCAGCGCGGAAGTCTGACCCTGAATGTGGGATGTGATGCCACTTACCGCCATGCCGACGGCAGCCGGGCGGACTTCAACACCGTGGATGCTTTCGATTTCCACTACGGCCTTTTGGGAGAATACACGATGCCGTGGAAAATCCGCCTGTCCACCCGTTTGAACATGTACAGCCGCAGGGGCTATGACGAAGCCGCCATGAATACGGACTATTTGATATGGAACGCCTCCCTTTCGCGTTCTTTCCTGAAAGACCGCCTGATGGTGAAGGTGGAAGGCGTGGATTTGTTGCGCCAGATGCGTTCCGTTTATATGGACGTGAACGTGCAGGGGAAGACAGAGACTTATTATAATATTGTGAAAGGCTACTATATGCTTACTTTGGGGTGGAAGTTGACACGAAATCCTAAAAAGCGGGAGTAAAGCGTGCAAAATGTCATTTCCGACCCGATTTTCGGCCTGCCTGAAAAAGGATTCCAGAAAGAAAGTGCAAAAAATATCCCCTCCGGAATGCTTATATGGAGCATTCCGGAGGGGATGTTCTTAAAAAATGAGTTTCAATCTCAGCCGAATGAAAAATTGTTCGACTGAGATTGGAAAATCATTCGGCTGAGAAAAGTTTGGAAATGTCAGTCGGTGGTGGAAAAAACGGGCTTCAGGCGTGAAAAAGCAAGACGTTCGCAGGCCGGTTTTTTCCCTTTTTTCGTCTTTTACGAATTATCTGACCCTTTTTTCCGAACGAGAATCGGATGCAAAATGTCAGTGTATTCCCGCTAAAGCCGAAACGGACACACTCGTCATGACGGAAGTCAGCGGATAGTCTCTGTCTTTATTTCTCGTTTTGCCCCATTCGGATGCCAGAATGATAAAATCCCGATGCGTGAGAATCGTTTTTTTGCAGACAAATCCCACCCTGGGTGTGTATGGACGAAGGAGAAAGGAGCGGAATGTCAAATTGTCAGGATATGGCATTTTGACGGAAAAACGCTATCTTTGCCGCGATAAAGACCAAAGGTTGCGGATATGAGGATAGCAGTATTGATTTCAGGCGGAGTGGACAGCGCAGTGGCCGTTCACCGGATTTGCGAAATGGGATATAAGCCGGATTTGTTTTATATCAAGATAGGAATGGAGGGCGAAGGGCTGAGCTGTACGGCCGAGGAGGACATAGAGCTTTCTACGGCTACGGCACGCCGTTACGGCCTGCACCTTGAGGTGGTGGACCTGCAAAAGCAATATTGGGAACTTGTGGTGGGCTACGCCATGGAGCGTGCCCGGCGGGGACTGACCCCGAATCCGGACGTGATGTGCAACAAGCTTATCAAATTCGGATGCTTTGAACAGGAGGTGGGACACCGGTACGACAAAATCGCCACGGGACATTATGCCACGGTACGCGAGCGGGACGGTAAGATATGGCTGAGTACGGCACGCGACCCCGTGAAAGACCAGACGGACTTTCTGGCGCAGATTGACAGCTTGCAGGTGGCAAAGCTGATGTTTCCTGTGGGCGACCTGATGAAAGAAGAGGTGAGGCGCATTGCGGAAACGCAGCGTCTGCCATCGGCCAAACGCAGGGATAGTCAGGGCATCTGTTTCTTGGGACAGATAGATTATAATGATTTCGTACGCCGTTTCTTGGGCGAACGGGAAGGAGCGGTGATAGAAATCGAGACCGGACGCCGCATCGGCACGCACAAAGGGTACTGGTTCCATACCATTGGCCAGCGCAAGGGCTTAGGGCTGGGGGGCGGACCTTGGTTTGTGGTAAAGAAGGATGTGGAGCAAAACATTCTTTACGTGTCCCATGGTTATGACACGCTTTTGCAGTATGGACATAGTTTTAATTTGAAGGACTTCCATTTCATTACGGAAAACCCGTGGGGCGACGCGCCGGAAGTGGATGTCACCTTCAAGACGCGCCACCAGCCCCATTTTATGAAAGGCCGCCTGCATCGCGCAGGGCATGGCTACCGGTTGGAAAGTCCCGAAAGGATACAGGGGATAGCTCCCGGACAGTTCGGGGTGGTGTACGATGCGGCGGCGGAGATTTGCATCGGGAGCGGCGAAATAGGGGTTTAGCCCCTTTGTTGTCCGGCATCCTTTCGGGACTTCCGGCTATATGAGCGGGAGGGTCACGAACCGGGTTTCCGGATATTCCTTCTCCAGTAAATGGCGGATGTAGCTTTCCGTATCGCGCCGGATGATGTCGTCTTTCTCTTCGGGGTATAGGTTGTACACGACTGTGTGCAGCCGGATATTCCGGCGTGCGATGGCTTCCAGACTCAATAAGGTATGGTTGATGCTTCCCAATTTGCCAGAGGTGACGAAAATAAGCGGATAATGGCGACGGGCGATGTAGTCAATGGTCAGCAAATCACGGGTGAGGGGTACCATCAAGCCGCCCGCTCCTTCCAGCAAGACCGCATCGTAGGTTTCGCTGAGCCGCCGCGTGGCACGTTCTATTTTGTCGAAATCCACCGGACGTTTGTCTATCTCGGCAGCCAGGTGCGGAGAGCAGGGATAGCTGAAAATCTCGGGCATGGTCAGTCCGTCGGTATCTTCGGGCAGCAGTCCCGTGCCCATGATGCGGCGGTGCAGTTCGATGTCTTCCGAAAGTCCGTCGTTCCCTGTCTGGATCAGTTTCTGGGTAATCGTACGGATGCCTTGTCCGTTCCATAATTTGGCCAGATAGCCGGTGGCATAGCTTTTGCCTGTGTCGGTGTCGATGCCACTCACGAAAAATACATTGTCTTTCATTTTCCTTGTTTTTTGCAAATCATATAAATGGGGTGGTAAGTCAGGGGGACAGTCCCGTCTTGTGCGGCATATAGCCTGTGGTAGCGTTGGCAGAAATCTTCCAGTTGGCCCTTGGTCCATTTCCGGCTTCGTAGGCCTGTCACGCCGGTGGCCTGCAAATGTTTCAGCACATCCAAGGGTGAGGGGAATGTGAAATGCAGGATTTCTTCCCGGCTGTACACGATTTGGTATACGCCCGAAAGCGTCCGGCGCAGTTCCTCTAATGAGCGGTAGGGCAACGTTTCGGAAGTGAGCGAGGCTACTTCCCTTACGTTCTGCGGGCCGAATGTACTGAAGGCCAAGTATCCCCCGGTTGTCAGCAGTTCCCGGCAACCGGAAAGGAATCGTTCGGGACGCTCGAACCATTGGACGGCCGAACACGAAACGATTAGATGTTGTCCCGCAGGAAAACGCAGGGTTTCGGCATCGCAGGCTTGGAAACGTATGGGGGAGGCGGTAGGCAGTCCGGACAGGTAAGGTTCCATTTCGGGGCAGATGTCGTTCAGGAGCAAGCGGCCGGGACGGAGCCCACGGAGATATTCACGGGTGAACAGCCCTGTCCCGCATCCGATTTCAAGCACGTTCCAACCGTCGCTGTCGGGAATGTGGCTTTTGATGGCCTCGGCCATGTGCCGGGCCACGTGTTTTTGCATTCCGGCTTGTCGGTCGTAGCTGTCGGTCGCTTTCGCAAAACGTTGCCGTATCAATGCCTTGTCCATTCTTCCCCCTTTCCTTCGAGCAGACGGCTGAACAACGATGTCTCGTAGTGTTCGGCTTCCGTTTCCATGATTTCCGTTCCTTGCCATGCCTCATGTTGGTTGCGTGGCGGGAATATTTTGTCCCGGTTGCCTATGATGGCCCTGTCCCAGATGAAAGAGGAACTTCCGTATGCGGTTATTCCCAGTGCCAGTGCAGCCAGTTCTTCGCGGAGTTCTTCCGCCGTACGGGTGGGGGTGCGGGACAGGAATTCTTCCGTTTGTCCGGAAGAGCCGCACATCCTGCGGCGGAAACGCGCTAATGTGTCTTCCGAGAAGTGTTCCAATGTACCTTTAAAAATCATTTCTGGAATCCCGCGCCGGTCGTCTATCGGGAAAGGCGTCCCGTTGACAGCCAATTTCATTTGCCACGGGAAGGAATGCCCCGTGAAGACCCGGCTTGCCACCCATACACCCATCGACCATGCCAGGAGTCTGATTTCAGTGTAACCCTCGATTAGGGTATAGTCGAAATCCAACGTGCGGTAGTCGAAGCAAAACAGGTAGTCATAACCTTCTTCCACGGGGTGTCGGAACAGGTTTTCTTCGCTTCCCCATCCGGCAAAAAACAACATGAGCCGGGGATGTCCTTCTTTCTTTATGAATGTTTGTTTCATTTTTGTTCTATCTTTAAAGTGTCGCCAATGCAGTGCAGAGACGGTCTGTCTCCTCGTCGGTCAAGGCCGCAGTGAGCGAGATACGCAGACGGGAAGTCCCCTCCGGTACGGTGGGCGGACGAACGGGCAGGACGTAAAATCCTTTGCGTTGCATGTCCTCCGCTTTCAGGATGGTGTCGCGGCTTTCTCCTATTACCACGGGAATGATGTGGCTCGAAGACGGGCAGGATTTGCCACTCTCTTGTATCGCTTGCCGTACGTGGAGCGAATGTTTGGCGAGCCGGTTGCGGCGCTCGCTCCATGTGTCCAGACGGGATAGCACGAACTTTGTCCACGCGATATTGAAGGGAGGCAGGGCCGTGGTGAAGATCAATGTACGCATGCGGTTGACCAGATACTCCCTTATCGTTTGGCTGCATACCACGTATGCCCCTACTGAGGCCAGTGCTTTGCCGAACGTGCCGCACAGGAAGTCTATGTCCTTCAGGCACCCTTGTTCTTCGGCTATTCCCAACCCCTTCTGTCCGCGTACTCCGACGGCATGTGCTTCGTCTACGTAAAGCATGACGTTGGGATATGTTTTTTTCAGCTCGGCCAAACGGGTGAGAGGATCCATATCGCCGTCCATGCTGAAAATGCTTTCTGTCACGATGATGATTCTGGAAAAATCATGATGGTGCTTTTCCAACAGGGTTTGCAGTTGCGTGTAGTCCTGATGGCGGTAGCGGATACATTTTGCAGCCGACAGGCGGATGCCGTCTATCAGGCTGGCGTGTACCAATTTGTCGGCAAGTATCAGGGTGTGTGCGTCTGCCACGGCTGGTAAAATGCCTGTATTCAGGTGATAACCGCTGGAGAAGACCAGTGCCCCGTCCCGTCCGAACAAGCAGGCAAGCATCTTTTCCAGTTCGTCGTGGACGGGAAAATTGCCCGTCAGCAAACGCGAGGAGGAAGCCGAGAGCAAGAAATCGCGTTCGGAAAGGCCTTTCATGAATTCATCGCGTAGCGACAAGTCGGAGGCCAGGCCCAGATAATCGTTGGATGACAAGTTCAACATGCCGGTACCGTTTCGTACCATCCATTTGTCCCGGTGCCCGGCTTGTGGCAGGTTTCGCAAGTTGCCTGAACGTTGCAAGGCTTCGAGCATGTCGGTATATGTTTTGTCCGGTGTTTCCATTTTCGGCGTGTGGTTTGTTACGGTTTATAATGACTGCTTTTGTCCGGCGGATATTTCTCCTACGATTTTCAAGAGTCCTCTTGTCAGTTTTGCCAGTTCCTCCGTCCGGATGACAAACGGAGGCATCACGTACACCAACCGTCCGAACGGACGTACCCATATACCCTCTTCCACGAACCGGCGTTGCATCCATGCCATGTCCACGGGATGTTTCATTTCTATCACTCCGATGGCACCCAGTACCCGTATGTCGGCCACCTGAGGCAAGCTGCGGGCCGGAGCCAGTTCCCTGCGGAGTTGGGCTTCGATGCGTAGCACTTTTTCTTTCCATCCGTAAGACAGGAGCAGCCTGACAGAGGCGCAAGACACGGCGCAGGCCAACGGGTTGCCCATAAATGTAGGTCCGTGCATGAAGGTGTGCGGGGCGTGGGACGAAATGCAGGCGGCTACCCGGTCGGTCGTCAGTACGGCGGAAAAAGTCATGTAGCCGCCCGTCAGGGCTTTCCCGATGCACATGATGTCAGGCTCCACTCCGGCATGTTCCCAGGCAAACAGTTTTCCCGTCCGTCCGAAGCCGGTGGCTATTTCGTCAAAAATGAGCAACAGGCCGTATGCCTTGCATAGCTTTGCCGCCTCGCATAAATAACGGGGATGGTAGAAACGCATTCCTCCCGCACCTTGCACTACCGGTTCCAGTATCAGTCCGGCCAGTTCGCTGTGGTGCCGCTTTATGGTCTCGCGTAGCGGAAGGATGTCCTTTTCGTCCCATTCCCCGTCGAACCGGCATTGGGGAGCCGGGACAAAGTGCCGTATGGGGAGTGCGGAACCGAACAGGCTGTGCATGCCCGTAACGGGGTCGCATACCGACATCGCGTTCCACGTGTCGCCGTGGTAACCGGAACGGATGGTCACGAAATTGTTCTTTTCCGGCTTTCCGGCCGCATATTGGTATTGTACGGCCATTTTCAATGCGATTTCCACGGCCACCGAACCGCTGTCGGCATAGAAAATCTTTTGCATGGAAGGAGGGGCTATGCCCAATAGCAGTTTGCCCAGTTCGATGGCCGGTTCGTGTGTCAGCCCGCCGAACATGACATGAGACATGTTCCGCAACTGGTTTTCCACGGCACGGTTCAGTACGGGGTGGTTGTAACCATGCACGGCACACCACCAGGACGACATGCCTTCCACGAGTTCCGTGCCGTCTTCCAACGTAATGATGCAACCTTCCGCCCGTCTCACCTTATAGGTAGGAAGCGGGTCAATCGTAGAGGTATAGGGATGCCAAAGGTGCTCCCGGTCGAAGCTGTCGGTAATCAGTTCATAATTCATATCCCGTTTCTTTGATTCGTTCTACATCTTCTTTCACATTTGAACCTATCGTCGTAAGCAAGTCGCCTGCTATGGCCGAATTGATGCCCGTGTACATGGCCCGGCGTATCATCTCATCGCTCAGTTTGGAACGTCCTCCTGCAAATCTGAGATATGCGGACGGATTCACAAAACGGAACAAGGCGATGGTGCGTAGGATTTCCTCTTCGCTCAAAGGCGGCATGGTTTCGAGAGGTGTCCCTTTGATGGGATGCAGCAGGTTCAGCGGGATGGAAGATATGTCCAGCGATTTAAGCGTGAAGGCCAGTTCCGCACGTTGCCGCATGTTTTCTCCCATGCCGATGATACCTCCGCAGCAAACCTCCATTCCCACCCGGCGTGCGGCGCGCAAAGTTTCTATTTTCTCCGCTTGTGTATGGGTGGAACACAGCCGGGCGAAGAATGAAGGGGCTGTTTCCAGATTACAATGGTAACGGACTGCCCCTGCCCGGTGCAGTTTGTCCAACTGTCCTTCCGAGGCAAGCCCCAGCGAAACGCACAGGCTGATGTGGGTATGCCTGCTTAGGTATGCAAGATGTTCGCACCACGTGTCCACTTCACGGTCTGTGGGCTTTTTTCCACTTGCCACTAAAGAAAAACGCCGTATTCCCGCGTTTTCGTTTATTCGGGCATGACGTAGGCATTCCTCTTTCGAAACGATTCCGTATGTTTCTATTCCGGTGGGGTGGTGTGCCGATTGTGCGCACCATTTACAGTTCTCTGAACAACGTCCCGATTTGGCATTGATAATGGAACATAAATCGAATTTACGCGAAGCATGTCTCAACGTAATGCGGTGGGATGCCTCGCAGAGGGCGTCGAGAGGAGCATTTTCCGTAAGTTGGAGCACTTCTTCCGGTGTGAAGGGTTGGCCTTCATGCACTTTTCTTTCCAGTTTTTCTATCATAACGTTCTGTATAAAAAGAGCGGAGTGACGAAGAAAACCGATGGGCATCCGTATGGATGTGGATGAGGTTCCTTCGTCACTCCGCTTTTATGGGTGACAAATAAATGAGAATACGTGGCAGGGGCTTCCAGGATATTCGTAAGTTTTATAGCCGCAGAAGACCCGAATGCCGAAAGGAAAAAAAGGACGGACGATAGTTTCGGACTGCCTTCCGGTGGCCATGCCTCTTCTTCCGTTTGCATCCGAAAATCAACACCTCCGCGTCTGTTTTCAAGGTTCAGCGTGTTTTTGTCCTTTTTCAATGCGGAATCGGCAATGCTTTTGCATACACGCCCAATCGTAACGTGGCGGTGCAGACTTCTGAATATGGCATACCCTTTCCGGTTCCAGCAACGGAAACGGATGGTTTCTCCAGTGTTATAGATGACAGTCTTGCGCATGCAGAAGTCTTTTATTCGTTGCAAAAGTATGAAAAAAACGATAAACCAGGAACAAGCTAAAGTAGAAATAGGTTAAAAAAAGACATTCGATTTCATGGTAAAAACAACAGGAAAAGTTTCTTTATATGTAAACTGATGATTATCTTTGCATTGTAATACAAAATATTGAAATTATGGCTCCGTTGATAGTATCCGAGCTATGCGTGAGGTGGAAAGCGGAGATACAGTCATTTGCGATACAATGGACGATTATCTTAAACTTGTCTCTATTAGTACGTACAGGCACGCATTCGGATTTATTTTAAATCTGCCTGCGGTTCATGATGTCGACCCAAGTGTTCATGATGGATTCTGTTTCAAAGCGTTTGAATAAATTCCGTTTGGTGGTTTTGATGGTATTTACCGACTTGCAAATCTGTTTGGCGATTTCCTCCACCGTGTAACCTCTGGCAGACAAAAGCAGGATTTCCTGTTCCGTTTCGTTCAGTCTTTTTATTTCCTTTTTGCCCCAATCGTGGCATAATAAATCGTATTCGTAATACGTACCGTTCGTGTGCAGCATAAGGACGTGTCCGGACTCTTTATGTGCCGAAGGCGATATGGCGCATAAGGCTATCCAAACTTGTCCATTGGAAGTGAACGCAAGAGGAGTGAGTTTGTGGTTTAAGAGTGTTTTTTTCTTGTTTCGGATAAGGTCTATGTCATAACATAGTGTGTAGTTTGTCCGTTCGTTGGTAGGGAATGTGTGGAACAAACCAAGGCCTTTTTCGTTGATTTCCGAAAGCATCTTTTGTTCTTCTGTTGGGACATGTTTTAAGTATATTTCATAGTTGAAACGTTTCTTTCCGTCTATTTCTTCTCCACAGAGCCTGACGATTTTATCGGATACGTATAGGAAATCCTTTTTAAGGAAATCGATGATATAGATATATTGGTTGGAACTTCTAACGAATGCCTTGGTAATCTCGATAAGCGGTTTTAAATTTTCGTATTCCTCCTGTGCATAACCTATGAAGTTGGTAGTTGTGAGGGATTGGTTAGTTTTCATTTTATACTTAGGTTAATTGTTTATGGTGTAAAGTTATAAAAAAACTCAATAAGTGTGACTTTTGACGATAAAAAATCACACTTTTGGGTGAAAATAGCCTTTAGAATTGTAGAAATATACTTTTATACTTGGAAAAAGTATGATTTGACATCTATATTTGCGCAAACTTAAATTAAAGCCATGATAAAACAGGAATGGAAAACAAATCTTCGGGCGTTGGTCGTAGGTGGTGCAGGTTTCGTAGGCAGCCATCTTTGCCGGAGGCTTCTTCAATCAGGTTATGAGGAAGTCATTTGTGTGGATAATTTGCAAACCGGCAGGATAGCCAATGTGGCTGATTTGTTAGGCTCCCCTCATTTCAGTTTCTTTGAGCATGATATAGTAAACGAATGGCCTGTATCCGGGGCATTGCATGAGATTTACCATTTGGCCTGTCCAGCTTCTCCTGTGCAGTATCAAAAATCTCCGATACATACATTCAAGACTTCTGTCCTTGGCAGCATCCATCTTTTGGAACTTGCTAAAGAGAAAGGAGCAAGAATCTTGTTTACTTCCACCAGTGAAGTGTATGGCGATGCGCAAGTCTCGCCTCAAAATGAATCTTATTGGGGCAATGTGAATCCCTTCGGTGTCCGTAGCTGTTATGATGAGGGGAAGCGCGGTGCCGAGACCTTGTTCCACGACTATCATGAAGAATACGGTGTAGATACACGTATCATTCGCATATTCAATACATACGGGCCGCGGATGAGTGCGGAGGATGGCCGTGTGGTATCCAACTTCATTGTGCAGGCACTTCGCGGTGAGCCTTTGACTATCCATGGCGATGGCACCCAGACACGTTCGTTTCAGTATGAACTATAATAAGAAAATCGAATACGGTTAACGATAATTAGCATAAGTAT
>ENA-UOJM01000618-UOJM01000618.1-human-gut-metagenome-genome-assembly--contig:-P116-NODE-618-length-45209-cov-39.544049_pt1 | contig 45209 bp, 48 predicted proteins | sample MGYA00242349_ERZ723896 | MGnify/ENA metagenome assembly ERZ723896 | reverse complement strand
ACAAAATCATCATGCTGATAGCCCTTGTGGTATTCAGAATCGGTTGGTGGGCTACTAACCAGTATTAAGCATTATTATGTTGTAAATAAACATTCTACAATTAAAAATACGACAATAAGTAACAAATAAGCAACAAAGATAGATTTTATTTGTACGTTACCACAATCTTTCTTGAGTATATGCAAATGTACGGTAAAAGAGGAGATTTCATGCAGTGAAAAAGAAATAATATTGCATTTTACATATCGTTTAACAGAGAGCTGTAAGCAAATAGAGTATAAACCGCCACGCTATCTTACTAACCATTCTGATATGGTGTAAAACAGTTTCACATCATTCATAAACCTGTTCCTTGTAGTGTATAATTTTAATCTACCTTTTCATCTGTTACACCAATTTCTGGTGCTGTTCGTGCAGTTCCGGAAAATATCCTTTAATGAATGAGTGGATGTTAAGTGACTGAAAACGAACTGATTTACAAGCATTTGAATTACTCGTAATAAAAGAAAAATGGGATATTAATTACCCTTTCTTGGTAAGATTTTACAGGTGATTTTATGAATTAAATTTTCAATTAACGCTATATCACTATTCATCAACAATTCTTTATTGACTTTTATTCTGTCAGCCCATTCCAGTTGGATTCTTTTGCAATAAAATGAATATGCCTTTGTGTTTTGAAAATAATTCTGCATTACCTTTATTGCCATTTTTTCTGTAGCAAAATCCGACATAATTGTTACTCTTGATTCCGGTGTCGCCATCACGGATGAAACATGATGCCTATAATAATACAATCTGTCATCGATAAAGAAAACCTTATTACTTAATGCGAAGTATTTTATCAAGGTTACAAAATCCTGACCTCTTTTCAATGCAGGAGACAGGCAGGTTTTCGCGATATCCGCTTTAATCAGTTTGTCCCACAAGACAGGGCTGCATGCATTATTGAAAAAATCAATATTCGAAAGATCCTTTTTTGAATAATTACCAATCAAAATATTCCACATTTTCAAAGCTGAAACAATATCGCCTGTCTCATTTACACAAAATGCTTTGCTGACTACAATATCGGCCTTTGTCCTTTCTGCTGTTTTATATAATATCCGTAAAGCGTCAGGATGCAGGTAATCATCAGCATCAACGAATTTGATATATTTCCCCATTGCTAAAGTTACTCCCTTGTTTCTCGCCGGCCCTTGCCCCGTATTTTGTTGTCGTACAACTGTGATATTCTTATGTTGTAAAGAATATTCCAAAAGGATACTATAACTTCCATCGCTCGAGCCATCATCGATGCATATGACCTCAAATTCGGGGAATGTCTGACACATGACAGAGTCTAAACATTGCCTAATAAATTTCCGAGAATTATATACCGGAATGATAACGCTGATTTTAATCATTATAGAATTACCTCCCCAACATCATTTATGTTATAAATATTAATACTGTTCTTACCTTTATCCCTCAATAGATTTTTATTTATATCGGTGCCGATTAGGTTTATGTCTAATGCTATTTTTGTCCATGATAGCCATTTCCATGCTGTACTGAACCCCAACCAATCTCCACCTAAACAAATAAACAACGTTATCCTGCAAAACTGCTGTAAGTTATATTTTTCCAGGATTCTTATCGGATCGCTTTCAATCAGTCCTCTCACATCGGCCCTTTCATATTTTATGTTTGAAGAATTATAGATGTCCTGAGCCATATGGATAGTTGCCATACTTTGTTCAATCACTAAAATTTTATTCGTGTTTTTATAACGATCAACAATACGTTTCCCAACATTCCCAATTCCCGTTACAACGATGAGTCGGTTGTCATATTGCTTGAACTTCCTAACAACAATTTCTGACAGATTGAAAAATCTAGTCCTATTATTTTCCATTTCATTTTGGGAATCTGAATTATCGAGCTGTTCAAGTCGGACTCTTAACGCACCTATATTATCATACTCTTGGGCGATATCGTAAATCAGCATATTTATATAATCGGAACCCGTTGCAATAATAATCTCCGAAGCCTTATTAATTTTAGCGTCTTTCACTAATACATTTCTGTCAGATGCATCTTTATTCAGAAAAATCTTGGAATATGAAACTTTTGGATTTTCAATTAAAGGGTCGATAACAATAAACTGCTTTCCTTTCGATTTTTCAGAAAATATTTTTCCTGTAGTTCCATATCCGCAAATGATAATATGCTTTTTAAATCCCCATAAGCATAATTGTCTCCAACCATTTTGCGAAATAAAATAAACAAACTGTATACCTCCGCAAACTACGACAAAGGGTGCAAGAAACCGAGCTATATTTATTGCAAAACTCTGTTCTGGCACCACAGATTCGGCCCCTATCGTAAATAACTGCAAAGTCTTGTATATAGCATCATCAAAAGCATAACCATAATAAGATATATAGCCATATACAGCAAATACTACCGTTGCCGATAATAATATAAAAACAAGCCTTACAAGGTTTACATTTTTCATGACCTAAGGAAACTATACAAAATTTCAATCACGCTTTTTACATCATCGGATGATACGATTTCCGATGCGGAATGCATATATCTGACAGGGTATGATATATTAAGCGTCTTTATTCCTCCTTGCTGTAATTGGATAGCGCGTGATTCTGTACCACTTGCATTTGGATGGACTTCCAATTGGTATGGATGTGTTCCCTTTTGGATATTGCAAATGAATTCTACCCTGAATCCCTCGTCAGTATCTGGACTTATACTTACTGAAGCACCTTTCCCCAATGCAATTTCTCCATAGAGGGTAGTTTTTACCGAAGGATAATCAGTCGCATGGGTGGCATCTATCACAATGGCATAATCTGGTTTAATGCTTGCCGCTGCCGTAATGCTTCCGCGCAAACCGATTTCCTCCTGACGGGTTGAGACATAATATATATCATAGTTCGTGTTTAGGTCTTTCAGCCTTTTCATCACTTCCATCATAATGGCACAACCGACCTTGTTGTCTGCTGAACGGGACACCATATAATTGTCACTCATGTAAACTGGTTCTGTCGTAAAGGTAACAGGATCTCCTACAGACACTGACAGTTGGGCATGTTTCCTGTTCGTAAAACCACAGTCCAGCCAAAGATCCTCGAAAATTACTTTCTGTCGTTCACTCTCATTCAGTAGATGTATCGGCTTTCTGCCGACAATCCCTAAAAATGAGTTTTCATTATGGTGGACAGCCAAGCGAGATCCAGGGAGAAGCATGGTGTCAATTCCACCAATCGGAACAAGATATAAAAAACCTTCATCGTCTATATACTTGACCATGAAGCCAATTTCGTCAATATGAGCCGAAATCATAAGCTTTGGCTTATCACTATTAGATTTGTGTGCAATGACATTCCCAAATTTATCTTCATATACATGCTCAGCATATTCTGAAGCATATTTTTTAAAGATATTTTGGCATCTTGTCTCAAAGCCGGAAGGTGAGGGCGTCTCAACTAATTGTTCGAAATACGTCTTTATATCTTTACTAAACATGACTTTATTATTTGATGGGTTTAAATATTTTATCGCCGAAATACTCGGCTGTCTGCCGCCATGTTCCCGGGCATATTGATTTGACTAAGCATTCTTTACATGGAGTGAAATTCGCTCCGCCATCACCTTTCAAATCATATTTTATAGCCGGAACTACATCCATATCCGCTGATGGCAGCAACAGGGCGGACATAGATTCCTCGCTCTCATACTTCTGGAGAAACTTCCAGTAGTAAGGGTCAATACAACACAGAGGTGTGTTGAATACAGATATATTCCGGTGTCTTCCTTTATTGTGATTTTCAGCGACAATGTCCAACGTCTTTTCCAAATACGGTTTTGATTCATCAAAAGAAATAGCGGTTAAGGAATTGTTGTTGAGGGCTTCTCCACACAAATCCATATTACATATGACCCAAGAAACAGAATCCGGGAATGTCAAGTAAACCCATTGTGCGCATTCAGGCAGGTTCTTGTACGAAAGACCGTTGATGACGTGTTTTATCGTCACATGGACACCCGCTTTGACAAGATTGTTTATTCCTTTTAATGATTTCTCAAAACTTCCTTTTATTCCTGTAATTGCATCGTGTTCTTCTGCGACATGGCTGTGAAATGCTGTCGTCAGTTCAAAATCAACACCAACGGTATTGATGAACGAATTGAAGAAAATCTCATCTGCAAATCTTAGTGAATTGCTTAAAATTCCGATTTTGAGCCCCGCTTCGCATATATAGTTCATTATTTCAGGCAACTCTTTGTACAGTGTAGGCTCTCCTCCAGAAATCAACACCATTTCAATCCTTTTCTTTTGCAAAGCCTCTTCGATGCAAGATTTCAGCAGGGCTACAGGAATGGGCGCATAGCGTTTAGCTTCCTTGTAGCAAGGACAAAAAACGCATTTCTCATTGCAGACATAGGAAGGAGAAACAAATAATGTTTTCATAACAAAATGTTCTTTAGTATTGATATTGTCTGCTTGCAGAATCGCTGGTCAGGTATAAATATGGAGTCATGTTTCCTTTCAGAATTGATTACACACCCACCACCACATATACCCAATGCGATACAATTCAGACAACTGTCAATATACAATGGGGAACGTTTGTTCCACATTTTGTATTCGGCAGATTGCTTGGGGTCAAATTCCATATCATCTATTGTCGTGATGAAGTGCTTCTTGTCCATTATATGTTCATGGCAGATTCCTATGTCTCCATTAGGGGCAATGGCTATTTGTCGCCCTCCCGCTGCATTACAGTCAAATAAACAAGGATGCTTATGCTTGAACACATCCAGTCTGCGCCTTGTGCGGTTTTCTGTAATGTTATTGTCTGATAGCGGCTGATATGCTGTTGTCACAAAATCTGCTGCTTTGTCATCATAATCAGTATTCAATTGTATAATGTCGTTATCCAAAATGACATTGAAACCGATATTGGTAGCACCTATGCTGATAAAGTAGTCCAGCACTTCTTTTTGGCGGGCAATGGTTTCCGGCGATAGAGTACATGCTATGTTTAGGTCTATTCCTGCTTCAGCACATTTCTTGAAGGTCTCTGTCGCTTTGTTCCATGCCAAAGTCTTTCCGTCAGGATACACTCTGTTGGCAGATGCCTGTCTGTCGCCATCCAAAGAGAATGTAACGGTAACTCCATTCTTTTTAATGAATTGAATGTCTTCATCATTCATCAGTGTTCCGTTGGTCACCACCAACATTTTCGATTGGACAGGAAGGTCTCCTTTTTTTATCCTATTTTGGATTTCGGTTATTGCTGAGAAAAGAAGTTTTTTATTATGAAATGGCTCTCCACCATAAAAAATTATCGTCTTTCTCTCGTTGAAGCGATCTTTATCAAGGTTGATAAGCCTTTGAAAAAAATCAAGTCCTCTATTAAAAACACCAAAAGACATGATGCCTTCCGAGGAGTTTTTTGATTCTGACTGTCTTTCAAAACAATATCTGCATGCAAGATTGCAGTTTTTTGTCAGAAAAAAATAGGCGGTTGAGATATATGGCTCTAAAATTTCTTTTCTGCAATCATCCAATATTTTGTCATCAGCATCATCATTTTCGACTATAAAGCCTTTATCTGTCAGAATCTGCTCCATAGACGGGGATGTAGTCATGGAATTTGTCATTTCATCATATGTGGCTCCTGTGATGTCTTCAGACATCATTTTTAAAGAATGATATATCATAGTATGACCATTCTTTGTGTATATATGGCTGAATTTTGATAATCTTCTACAATTCATTATTAACGAAGTTTTGCTGATGTAATTGAACACGGATTGAAGTAGTATTGTAATAAATAGCAACAGAGATAAAAGCCGATGCTGACTTTTACCTCCATTGCCGGACTTGAGATTAGTTGCAGATAGCTCCCCAGTTATTCCAACCGTTGTTCATCCATGATTCCCATGCACGGTTTTCAAACTTTGAAGCAAGAGCACATTCGTTAGATTCTTTTGAAGAATCATACATCTCAGTAATGCTTGCTGCATTACCCTCGAGCTGGATGCTGACTTCAGCACCTAACTTCTCTGAAAAAACTTTTACAGTCTTCATTGTTGATAAATTTATAAATTAAACATACCGCATTGCTCATCACGTAGTTTCAGAAACAATGCTTTTTAAGATAGATTCATCATAATTCTTTTTAAAGCTGTTCCATGTGCCTGGGCAATATTGCTTCAGCTCACAGTCGGTACAGGCTTTGAACAACGGTCCGCTATCACTACTTACATTCCAAAGTAAATCGCGGTTCGGAACTTTATATGCCCCTATGTCAGTCTGAGTGGCATTTTCGACAAATCCCCAATAATATGGGTCCATAAGGCATAAAGGAGTAGTAAGAACTTTTACATTTCGTTTATGACCGGCTTTGCGCTGGTCTATAATAATATCCAATGCCTGTTGTAAATATGGCATTGATTGACTGAATTCTACAGCGACATTGCCCTTATTGCTTGCGGCTGTTCCATTGATGTCAATGTTGCAGAATAACAAGGTTACATTGTCGGTGAAATGGGATGTCGCCCACCTGACATATTCAGGAAGGTCCTGATATGCGTAATTGACTATGTTATTCTTGATGGACAGCCTCACGTTGTGTTTCAACATGTTTTCTACACCTTTCATACTCTTTTCAAAGCTTCCTTTATGTTGAGTCAGAAAATCATGCTTCTCTGGGATGTGACTGTGAAAAGCCACGGTAACATCAAGTTTTTCACCATTAATGAGCGAGAACATCCGTTCGGCAAAGTTGTCATCGGCAAGTTTCAGAGCATTGGTAAGCAGGCTGATATTTACGTTGTAACTTTTGATGAATTCCAATATTCTGAAAAAATCAGGATGAATGGTGGGTTCTCCACCGGATAGCAGGATGTTTTCCACACCTCTTTCCTCTATTGAACGTCGGATTGCAGTGCAAATCTCCTCAAATGCCAGTGACGGAACATCAGCCGATCCCTCCGAACAAGGACAGAACCGGCAACGTTCATTACACAAATATCCTATTGCACAATATAATGTTTTCATTCTTCTACAATTTTTACCCGATGGCGTGTTAAACCACAAATAGCCTTCGGATTTGTCAATATGATGTCTATAAGTCGCGGGTACAATGAAAGATTGGCAAAACACTCTTGGTGGTCAACCCCTTCAACTTTTCCAATTTTGTACTTGATGGCAGTTGTACAACCGCCTTTGCAAAAGAACCAGAATGGACATTGGTCGCAATCCTTACTATGTTTCTTCGCAAAGAAATCCCGTTTTTGTCTTTTTGCAGTCTGAACCAATTCAATAAGGTCTCCTCCCACATGAACATTACCTATTGATTCTTCCTTATAATCAGTAACATCACAAGGATATATGCGTCCGTCTTGGTCAAAAGCAATCATTTTTGTCCCACCCATACAACCACGGGATGTGCAGATGTTGGATTTGCTTCTGACTAAGAGGTTCATTAATTTTTCCTGAACATTCAGTTCGGTAATCTCATAACCGCGTCGGTTCAAGTCAATCAATTTATCAATCAAAATATTCTGAGTTTCCGTGATTTGTTCATCGCTAAGACACAATTGGGCATCCTTCATTACAGGGTTGTCTTTTATCAAATTTAGTTTGAAACACTTGATTCTCAGTCCAGTACCAAAAAACTCAATAATATTCGCTAAAAATGGAAAACTGCGGCTTGTAAGAACGCAAACCACTCCGAATTGCTTGAGATTGTCGAATTTTGAAATAATTTCAACACCTCGTTTCATCTTTTCGAAAGAGGGCGCCCCACTCATAAGTGGACGGTGCATGTTCTGAATCTCAGGAAATCCGTCTATACTTATTCCCAACCTTATGTTACGTTCGGAAGCCTCTTTTGCCAATTCCTCAGTAATCATACTTGCATTGGTCTCAATGGAAATCAGCGGATGCAAATCAGCCGCCTTGAAAGCAGCATCCATTCTTTTGATTTTTTCAAAAGCTATAAGAGGTTCTCCTCCCCATGGCTGGATGCAGAAATCCTTAATCTGATATTTTTTACAATAATCGATGATATAGGAAGTTATCGCGTCCAGGTTGTCGTCAGTAATGGTTGTTACTTTGTCTTCAAGATGACGGAAGCAATATACACACCTGAAATTGCATGCCTGTGTAAGGTCGAAAATAAAAAAAGTGGGTTGTTCAATCTCTTCAACTACCGGTGACATACTATTCTTGTTGGATATGAGGCCGTGTTGAATCAACCTCATTGCCAAAGCTTCTGAAATATTGTGATTATGTATTTCATTTGCAAGGGCGGAGTCCAACACAATGGAGCACCCGTTCTCTGCATTCAGCAGAAACGAGTACTCTTTGTTTGAAAAGATATATGTTCCGATAAAACTTCCTACTTCATCGGATATCTTGAATGGTTCAATGTATTTGTATTCAGGTATCATTCTATTATCTTTTTATTTACCAACAAAGAATAAACAGCCTTCGGTGATTGGTTGAAAGAGCTTTTTATCAGGGAAATAATGTCTTCACAGCCATTTTCCAAAGCCTTGACAAACGTGATTCCGCCTTCAATGCTTTTGGGTTTTGCGATGACTATGGAATCAAACAGAGTGTTGTACAACACCAGATCATTTTCCATGCAATGCCACTCCACATGTTGGGCTAAATAGTATTTGTTTATGTTGTTTTTCGTATTATAATGAACATTGATAAGTTTCATATTAATAGTTCTTTTTACATAAATAATTATCTGTTTTATATGGACAGTCCTTTTTTGTGTCACAAAATTGAAACTGGAAATTTTCATGATAAACATTCCCCATTGACAACTCATTGCAGAATATGACATCACCGGTTTCCGTTATGCGTATATAATGAAGTCCGTCAAAACAGCGCGTCCCGATACTATTTTTACCCTTCTGCCAATCGTCAATGCTTACATTGTACTGACAAGCCTGTTCCAATCGGGTCTTATCTTCGGCAGAAAGATTTGACTTAGACTTATCAAGTAAGGCAGACATTTTTCCGATTTGTGTGGAATCATAATCTTGTGGATATTGTTTGCCGTTGTCACGTCCTCTCATTAATTTTGGCAATACGCACACTCCATTTGATATTAGTTTGTCAGCTACTGACAACAAATCATCGAACAAATCAGGAAGCATCACTATCGTTGCATAGGTAAATATGCCTGATTCCCGCAAATACATATAGTTTCTGATATACGGATTGATAAGTTCTTTTCTGTACACATAATGATAGCTTCCATTTATGAATAGGAATTGTTCCTTGTTTATACATTCGGAGAACTTACGGGTCGAGTGGGTCAGATTTGTATTCATACTTACATAATGCCCCATTGATTGCAGTTCATTGACCAAATCAATGAGATTCGGAACAAGAAAAGGTTCTCCGCCTGTCAGATGAAATAGCATAGGGGATTCTGCCTTTTGTGCAAAACGACAATCTACAGGCGAACATTTTGCCATTTTGGTGTCTGTATTTTGAAGGCAATAATAACAATTCAGATTGCATTTCTCTGTTAAAATCCAATCTATTATAGTAGCTATTTGCATTTCTTTCATCTTGTTTAGACTGATTTATTTGCAAAAAATCGTTCTCTGTCACCCTTTTCCTATACCAGACCTGACACTAGTGAATTTTATCACACTAGCACTAATGATTTTTATATTGTCACTTTCTCGCAATTAATCAAAGTAATTTACAGCCCAAAGTATTCCACATACAATCATTACGATTATACCGATTATACCTTTAAAACTTTCATATTCTTTCTCTTGTCTTCCATCAGTAAATACAGTTATAGTGTAGTCATCGCTGCACATACGCATTACACAATATACGCCATAAAGAACTAGACCAATTATTACTCCGACGCCAAATCCACCGGAGAAACCCCAACCGAACAATGCCGAAACGCCGCCAGAAATAACACCTGCGAAGAGTGCTATAAATATCATTGTGAAAAGTTCAGTGAAGAAACCTATTGCTGAAAGGAAGCCAATCAGGAAAAGTCCACCGACAATGTATAATATCCATTCCATTCTGCTATTGTTATATTTATATCGTTAACATTAACCTCAAAGACTGACCTCCTATATATCTAACAGGTTGCAGTTGAGACAAGCGATAATTATAAATACTCATTTGTTTCACTTTTATTTTTGCTGAATAAGGCTTTGAAGCCGCTTCCAACAAGACTGAATAATCCTCTGACAAGAGAAATCACAAACTTAATCAACAAATTAAAAACCCAACCTATCAGGTCGAATATCCATCCCAACAGGTATTAATAAGTTCTCTGTCTTTTGCCATAATAATGCTTATTTAAATGTTATTTAATCATATATATTCTAATTCTTTTGCGAAAGTCTTGTATTTATTCCGAATCCGTTTCTTTTGAAGAAACGGATGTCTTTTCGCGTTTACTGATAATCAGCATGATATGATTTTGATTTGTTCCTATTGGCTCGACAAAATGATTTTTTTGTGCTTGAAGTGAAAATAATTCTATTCCAATGATTTATTATTCAGGATTTTTGTGTACTTTTGCATCATGAATCTGTTTCTTCAAAAGAGACGGATGTTTTTGTTTAACACGGGAATCTATTCCAATTTACTAATGCAATCCACTAACCACCAACTCATTGGCATCGTCAATGGTGGATGAATCAATCGAGGCGAGATATATCTGCGTGGTGGTCACCGAATCGTGCCCGAGTGCGTCAGATATGACATTCACTGGAATATTTTTCGATTTGGCGATAGTCGCCCAAGTATGGCGCGTGACATACGTCGTGAGTGGATCCGGTAATTCCAATTTTTCAGCGATGGTCTTTAGGGCTTTGTTTACACGGTGCAACGCCGATTCGTACTGCCTGCGTTCCTCCTTCCCCGAGTTGTTTATGACTGAAAGCAAATACGGTGAATCCTCGTTTGAATGTCGTTCAATCAGTTCCCGGATTTGGGGGATGACCTTGACACGAAGAAGTTGCCCCGTCTTGTGGCGGTGGTAGATCAGTACACCGTTTTGAACATCCGTTTTTTTTAGAAAGGCGGCATCTATGAATGACATTCCCCTGCAAAGGAATAGAAAAAGAAATATGTCACGGGCAAATTCAAGATGCGGTTTACACGAGAGGTCGAGTTCCCTGATTCGTCTGATGTCCCGGATGGAAATAGCACGTTTGACGGTTTTTTCCACACCGGTGAATACCGTGCGGAAAGGTCTGCGGTCTTTGGTCAGGTCTTGCTCAACGGCACGGTTATAGACCGCCCGGAGAATACGCATATAAAAGGAAACGGAGTTGGACACAAGTCCGGTCGAGTGCAAGTATGCCTGATAGTCTTCCATGACAATATGGTCTATCGCCTCGACGGGAATGTCCTCCTGCTTGCGGAACCGCTTGAAACTGGTCAGTGCGGCACGGTAATTATTGGCTGTGCCGGTATGCTTCAACTGCCTTAGCCTGACAATGACATTCTCCATGAATAGAAAGAACGAGTCAGCGTTCCCAACGTACCGAAACTCCGTAACCACATCATCGGAGGAATACCCGTTGCCGTTTTTTTCAAGTTTCCCGACAATCTCATCCAGACGTTCCATATCCCAGCGTATCTTTTGCGCTATCATACGCGGTCTGTTCTCAACGGTCGCTATCACGGCTGATTTCCGTTCGTCCCATTCATGGGGATAGATTTTGTATTCCGTGGTGATTTGTCTCGCCACGCGGTGATGTATCACCAGATAGACGATGGTGCCCGGGCGGTCTTTGACCGTTGACGGACGGAATTTCACTTTTACTGTTGCCATAATCTGATTTGTTTTTTTAATGTTTCTGTCTATAAAAGATAAGTGTGGTGACTGTGAGCGTTATGGCAATCAGTATTGCGCAAATAATTATTATTTCAGTCAGTGCGCCGGAATGGATCAGTTTCACGTTGGCGAGTACGGTGAGGGCAAAGAATGATGCAAGGGCCAGCAGCAGCGCAATCATGCACCAGAATGTCGCCTGCGTCATGGATATACGGTTCTCGTTGCGGCGAATGTCCTTGTCAGCCTTTTCACGTTCCTTGCGGATATGCGATATGGCATTGTCGGCAATCGCATTGACTTCTTCCAGCAATGCCTGTATGTCATTTTCCGTAAACCTAATCGGGAATGAGACCTTAAGCAGGTCATGGAGATTTATCATAGTCCCTGTGAAGGCTTCAAGTTTCTTGATAAGGCTTTCCAAATTTTTATGCGCCTCCGCAATCTCCGGCTTGAGTCTGCGGAACTCGTTGGCAAGCGCGTCATTTCGCTGTTCAAGCCTTTGCCGCCGTGCTTCCTCCGCCGTCTCTAATGTCTTTGCCATTTCGGATGTGGTATCTGCGGATTGCTGTACTTCCTCGCTGTAATCGTATTTCCTGTTTGCCATAGGTCTGTCTTTTATCTTTTGCGTCCTGATTTCGTTTTCCTGCCGATATGTACCGTCGCTGCATGGGCACATCTGCGGGCGCGTTCAATCTCGTCCTCGTCTTTTTTGTCACGCCAGTTGTCATCATTGTTTGAACCTCCTCCACCGCCTCCGGTTGAAACGGTGTCAAATGCCGTCAGCCCCACGAACAAGGCTACCGCCATGTCGGTAAGCTCTTCCCAATTTGATGTCTCGCGATAGTCGAACTCATCGTTAAATATCTGCATGACATCATCGGGAATGTAAAACAGGGAGGTCTTGCCGTCTTGCGTAAGCTCGTATCGGGAGGTGTTCTCACGCCATGCCGAGTAGTCTGCAATAGGTTTGTCGGAATGTTGCAGCGGCTTTGCAACAGGCTTTGCGGCGACTGGTACAACAGGCGCATCTGTCTTTGGCCCGGTCTTACCGGCAGGCTGCACCGACTTTGTTTCGGACTGGCCGTGAAGTTTCTGCCAGGTCTGTTCAATTCTTGATGCCATGAGTTTGCGCCCCTTGCCAAGTTCGGATGCCTTGAACACGGCTTTGCCTTTTCCAATCGTATAACCTTTTATGGCATTCTTCTTGTCAGGCCGTACCATAAGCGTGTAACCTTTTGCCCGCACCCTTGCTACATAATCATCCCAAGACCATGACGGCATTACCTTCAGAATGTCCATAAGGTCTTCGGCAACCTTGACGGCGTTCGCCTTGTGGATTTCCTTCGCGGTTATCCATCCACGCTGGACAGCTACCTCCTGCGCCGCATCATGCGCGCGGATATGTATCTTATGGTCGTTGTTCGTCCTGCCGTTCCTGTCCTTGCGGCATACGGCGACATGGAGGTGGGGAATCCGGCTGTCGGATTCAAGATGCAGCCACACCGTGTAGATGCTGTCTGCGAGGTTTGTCTTATGCGAATACACATTGCCATCGTCATCCGCCATCTCTATTTTGTCGAACTCCCGGATAAAGTCATCCCACAACTGCTGCCAGTCCTGCATGGTGAAGTCCTTTGTATGTTCCTTAGCCGGACTGATCTCAATTCGGATTACATTATTTTTCATCGGCGCGTGGGCCTTCATCATGTCCCATACGCCTTGCGCGTCAAGCCCGCACGGAAGCAGGTTGTCCTTGACATGGTATATCAGTTCCGGGTGTTTCTTGTTTCTCGACTCACCGGATATGTATCGGATATCATTTATTCCGTGGTTTATGGATTTTGCCTTGCCTATCATGTCGGTTCCTCCTCCTTGTCTGTTTCTGCTACTGTTTCTTGTTGTACTGTTATAGTTTTCACCGCCGGTATGCGGTTCGGGGCGAAATGTTTCTTGATGAGCCTCGTAATCATATCCGCAGTCTTGCCGAGAAGCCGTAGCGCGTCTATCATCCACGGCTGGTTACGGAACATCGCCCTGCGTTCGTCCTGTGACATCGCGTTAAGCATCGAGGTGTATTTCGCGTAGTCGCTGCGGGCGATTACAAGCTGCTCGCGGACTGCCTCCTGTTCCGGTGTCAGCCGTGCTTTCGGCTCGTATCCGTATGCGCGAGAAAGTACATAGTCACTGAGATTCATCCCGCACTCTTCAGCAAGAACTGTAATCTTTTCCCGTTGCGACTTGCTGACACGGAACGAGATTGTCGAATCACGTTTCTCCTTGACTTTCTTCTTTTTGTTTTCCATGTCTGCCACAGTCACGGCAGCATTGGTTATTCCATCTTCGGTTTCCGCCGGTTTTATATTGCCGGGTAATTTCTGTTCGGTTTTCATAAGCGGTAATTGATGATTTTACAAAAGGTGCCGGTGCGAGCCTGCGAGCGGCGTCCCCCGTTGGACGGATGGACAACGGCAAGAGGGCCGTGCGTGGAATGACCGTCAGGAAATGTAATGCAGCGGCATATCTTGAAACACCACTCATCTTCCTTCCCTCCTTTTTCTTCCTTTTCTGCCCTGCCTCTGGCATTATTTCATCGCTGTTGTTAGACTGTTTCGTCTATATTACAAGAGGTATGACAGCCGCTTGCAGGTCGCACCTTACCCGGATTACTTGTCATTCGGAAGTTTGGCGAAGGCTGTCTTCACGGCTTCGGCATCGGTGGTGATACGCATCAGCGCGACGGTCGCCTTGAGTGCCTGTGTCTGGTTGCAGAACTGCGTGACGGTATTAAGGAGGATTTCCGACCGTCCGACGCGAAACGGCATCACAGCATCTGCTGTCAAGGTGTTGGTCTTGTTCATGCCGTGGTTCAGGAACCGGTTTACTGCCAGTCTGTCAGCCGGATCGATGTCCTCATACTTGCCGTTGCCCGTGGCATGGCTTACCATGACACGCACGGCATCCGCCTGATAAAGTGTGCATGAGTTGAGAAACGCCAGCACATGTGCGGCTTCCGCCTTGATGTCGCGTCTTACACGGGGCTGTTTGCTGTTGCTCTTTCCGCTGTTGTCCTTTTGCGCGGGAACACTGTTGTTCGCCTGCGACACATTGTTTTCATTGTTCATACTGAAATGGTTTAAATGTTTTTTGAATACTGTTTGATTGATGTTTGAATCTCATTTGAATGTTCGTTACTTGTCCGCACGGCGGTTTACAAGATACTGTGCGGCATCGCTGTCAATTTCTGCCTGCGACTTGACACGGATGTTTGTCAGCCATGTGTCAAGGTCTGCCTTCGAGAAGAAACACAGTTTGCCGTTAGGCTTGTAGTATGGGATTGCACGGCGCATCATCAGTTTGTAGAGATAGCTCGGCTTGAGTCCGAGGTACTTTGCAGCCTCGGTGGTGGGGAGTAAGTTTCTTTCTGTTTCCATATCGCTTTCAATTTGTTTTTATTCCTGTTGCCACTCGGCATAACACCTTGCGTTTCTGCTGTTTTATGCCTTATGTTTCGCTTGCAAAGTTACTTTGGACTTGAAGTGGCGCAATGTGGAACGGATGGGGAAAGTGTATAAGGCAGCAATGCGCCATACTGCTGGTATTCAGCGGTATGGCGCATTGCCGGAATCTTCTTATATTATATCAAATGGGGAACTGGCGGGCTGCTATGGGGTACAGTTCAGTTGCCGGGCTTTTTCGATGGCTCTGTCGATGGATTTGCGGTATTCCCGGTTCTCTCTTGTCGCACCTTGTGCGCACACGTCGTTGCGGTGCTTGTCGTAATATGACTTGGATATTCCGCAACGTTGCAGGAAATCTTCCGCCCACTGTTTTCCACGCTCACGCGGCTTGACGGTCTGCGATACGGACAACACCATGTAGCAGATGCGCAGGTTCTCTTTCGGACGCACGGTGACAGGCTGCACCGTCGGCTTCAGGTTCATGAAGTTCACGAAGTCGGAGCCGGAAAGATGACCGAACTGACAGTCGTTGCAGACATCGTAGATGAACAGGCACAGGGCGAGGTCAACGGTGTCCATCCATGCGGATGTGTCTTTGAACAGTGTTCCGTCACTCATGCACATCCTCCTTCATCCGTCTTATGTCACTGATGATGCTTCCCGAAATGCCTTTCAGCCTCTCGACCAGCACGGATAGGAACATCGGTTTGAAACAATACACGCAGAAGGTGCGGTCACGTTCCTGCTGCCACTCATTATATAAAATGTTCGCACGCGCGTGGGCTGTGTCGTATTCCGTTTTCTTTGCATCGCACAAAGGGTCAAGTGACTTGTAATCCTCGGAGTCGAGCGGCAGGAAATCCAGTCTATTGCTCATCGCCGAATACTCGCGCCACAGTCCGGTTGCAAAATCTTTCGCTTCCTCGTACTTTGCCTCAAATGGTTTTAGATGTTCCTTGAAGATGTCCTCAAAATCCACCGACTGCAGTCCTGTAATATCCAAAGACAGGAATCTTTTAGCCTCCGAAAAAAGGGAAAAGGAAATTTCATTCAACTGTTCCGCATCTTCTTGGAACATTACAGCCGCCTCTGTCACAATCTGGTTTGTCTCATTGAAATCCTTATAGAACAGGGAGAGCAGCAATGCCTGTTCAAAGGTAATGCCGTCTTGCTTGCAAGTGGCAAGCAAGGTGTTTACCTCTTGCAGCCGTTGTGGTATCTGTTGTATCATCATAATCGTCAGGAATTGAAAAGGTCGTCCATTGTCACCTCGCTGTGGACTATGCTTTTGTTTTTAGCATTGGCCACGCCGTAGGTTGTAATAAAAGTATGCACCACGGTCTTGTTTGTTTTGGTAAGTTCCTTAAACAGACCGGAACGTTCGCGCAGGCGACGCTCGTATTCAGGTTTGATACGGTAAGCGTCTGTACTGAATTTCATCTCACAAAGATGTATTATCCTGTCGGCACGTTCGATGATCATGTCTATTTGTCCACCCGGTGTTTCTGTTTTCTTATCCGGCTTGACTTGCCATGTGGACAAGGATGTAGCCATGCCTCTTATACCCAAAGAGGATTTGATTTGCTTATGATGCCTCATGCAAACCAGTTCAAAACCGTTCCCCATCCAATCAAAGATGATTCCGGAGTTGATGTGGTTGCTCCACCATTCGTTATCGTGGGAAAGATTGTTAGCAAGGAACTTGAAATAGAACAGCGAGAAGAAATCCGTCAGTCTGTAAACTGCGTCACGGCGTTTATTGCCGTATTGAAGCCATTTCTCAATCATGTCGGAACTTTCAAGGTTCTTGATGGCTTTGGATATATTGCTGCTTTTTGATGACAATGACGAGAATATATCCTTGTATGTCATTCCGGATTCATGCTCACTGAGTAACTGAACGATTGAAGTGTATAATTCAGCATTGTCAAAGAGTGCGTTATACAACTCGTCAAATTCCAGTTTCAAAAGCGCACCCTCATTGAAGGACAGCCTGTCCATATTTTGAGCGAAACTCAATTCAGGCTCAAGGAGGCTGTAGTAAAATGGGATACCGCCAAGAACCATATAGGTCTGCGTCAGTTGGTATCTGTCCCATCCAATGCCGCGTTCCGCAAGATAACGCTCGGTCTCGTTCAGAGAAAACGGAGACAGATGCAGGTTACAGGTAATCCTGGCATGAAGACCGCCCTTATTCGCGACAATCTTATCTTTCATCCATGAGGTTGCCGACCCTGTGGCCACAAGCATTATGTTCCGCTGTGACATGGCCCAGCCGTTCCAGAAATTCTCAAGGGCGGACACAAATATGGATTTACCGGAATCCATCCAGGGCATTTCATCGATGAACACTACCCGCTTACGGTCTGAGGGCAATGAAGACAAGTATTCTTCAAGTGCATGGAAGGCTTCGTCCCAGTTTCTTAAATGTGATACTTTCTTCTTGGAATAACTGTTGAGGACACTCTGAAAGTTGTTCAGTTGCCTGCGGGTTGTCATGCCATGGGCACCGACATACTTAAAATCAAATTCCTGATTGAAGAACTCTTCTATCAAGAAGGTTTTACCTATACGCCGTCTGCCATAGACTATCACCAGCTCCGACCTGTCGGAGTTGAGGCATCTTTCCAGTTCAGCACATTCCTTGTCACGACCAATAAGTTTGTCCATGTTTCCAATTTTGGTACAAAGGTACACAAATTTAATTGCCAAGCCAAATATTTAGCCACATAATTGAACTTATATCGAAAATATTTGTTGATAAATTCAGATTTAAGGCATAAAACTCCATTTTTTGAATGGAGGAAGACTTAAAATCTGAACTTATCCAACTTTTGAGGTGAGATAAGTTCAGCTTATGTGTTCAATAAGAAAGTATGTGTGAGTTTTGACTAAAACGGGCTGAAACAGGTGCGAAAAAGTCAGATCTCGGCATCAGTCAAACACCCCGTCCACTAGATTTACGGCTTCAACCTTCTTGCTGTCAACGATTTTAGCATATATCTGTGTCGTTTTCACGTTGGAATGACCGAGTAGCTTGCTCGTGGTATAAAGGTCTGCGCCCAGTGTCAGCATCATCGTTGCGAAGCTGTGGCGGCTGGTATGGTAGGTGATTTTCTTGGTGATACCGGCCGCTTTTACCCACTTTGCCAGCACCTTGTTTATATTTGGTTCGGCAATCAGCCCGTCAAACACCTTACCGTCATCCGGGGCATCGCCGCGTTCCGGCAGCCATTTCATCGCCTGTGAGGAAAGGGGAAGGAATATCGGGGTCGCGGTTTTCTTCATCACGACAGACGCGCGCCACTGTTCGCCGTCCTTGGACAGGTCTCGCCAACGAAGCGCATAGACATCACTGAGTCTCAACCCGCAATAACAGGCGAACAGATAGGCGCGTTTCACATCCTCCCTCGGACACTCCGTCACTATAAGGGTCTTTATTTCGCCCACGGTAAGGAACTCGCGCTTGCTCTCCGGCACCTTGATACGCTCGGTCGGGGTAAGCGACATGAACGGGTTTTCGGGAATGATGTCGGCCCTGACCGCCGCGTTCAATGCCGTGCTGAAGTAGCCGACATAATCCGACATGCTTTTCGGGCTCAGCGGATTGCCCCACGTGGTCTTGTACCCGGACTGAAGCCAGCGTATGAAGGCGACACAGAAATCCTTGTCTATGTCACCCATGCGCACCTTGTTCTTACCGATATAAGTGGAAATGAGATTTTTCACCGTCCCCAACAGTCTGACGCCTCTCACGCCTCTGCGCTTCTGTTCATCATAAAATGACTGCATCCAATCCGCCAGCAGCATCTTTGACCGGCCTGACGTGTTCTTCAGCCCGGCCTTGTTGTTGGTCAGTTCGATTATCCGTTTTGACTTGATGGTCTCCACCGCCGCCAGTGTAGCCCTGTTCTGTTCCTTGACACGGGCGTTGATTTCGGGAAGACGGTAGAGCTTCAGAAACTCGTACTGCCTCTTGCCGTCCACATAGATGTCAAGATAGTATGACTCGGAACCGTCCGCAAGTTTCTTGGTGCGCACTTTCACCGGTTCCTTCAGTTTTGTCTTTTTGCCGTTTGTCGCCATATATAAATATAATAAGTTGTTACAGTTTATGATTTCAGAATACGTAATCGGCAAGGTTCACCGCCTCGTCCTTCTTCCGGTCGATTATCCTCGCGTATATCTGGGTATGCTTTACCGAGCTGTGCCCCAGCAGTTTCGATACGGTGTACAAGTCCGCTCCGAGAGTGAGCATCATCGTTGCAAAACTGTGGCGGCTGGTATGGTAGGAGATATGCTTCCTTATTCCTGCCGCCTCCGCCCACTTTTTCAGGTTCTCGTTCACGTTGCCGTAATTGACGAGGTTGCCGAACACATAATCATCAAAGGCACTATCTCCTTTTTCGGGCATCCATTTCAATGCCTGTCCTGACAGGGGAATGTATAACGGCTTGGTGGTCTTCTTCATCACGACTGAAACGAATGTCTGCCCGTTCTCGTGATAAATGTCGCCCCATTTGAGGTTCCTGACATCGCTGATGCGCAGTCCGGTAAAACAGGAGAACAGATAAGCCCTCTTCACAAGTTCGTTGGGGCAGTCCGTGGCAATCATGCTCCGTATCTCGTCTATGGTCAGGTATTCGCGCTTGCTCTCTGGCTTCTTTATCTTCTCGATGGTTTCAAGTCTGTTCCACGGGTTCTTATCCATAAGCCCCTCACGTACCGCCTCGTTGAGCATGGTGCGGAAAGTCTGGCAATAGGTGTCTGCGGTTCGCGCGCTGATGGGCTTCCCTGTCAGGCGGTGCTTGTATGTGTTGCGGAACCAGCCTATCATATCAAGGCAGAACTGCCTGTCAATATCCGAAAGTCGGGTGTCAGGACGAAACATATGCAAAGCCCTTTTCACGTTGCTGATGCTGCCCATGTCCCTTAAACCGCGTTTTTCATGGTTGTCATAACAGGTCTGCAACCAGTCTGAAAGGAGTATCCCTGTGCCGGAACCGGCAAGCTCCATCTCGGCTTTTGCATTCAACAGGGCCTCGGTTCTCGCCTGCAAGATTTCTTCCGCCTCCCGGAGCGTGCGCGCGTTCTGACGCTTCGCTGTAGAAGAGGTTTCGGGCAGGAGGTAGAGTTGCAGAAATTCGTACTCGTGCCCGCCGTCCACACTGCGGTCAAGGAACAGGGATATGCGTCCGTCCGCCAGTTTACGGCGGCGCAACTTGAATGGGGATTTCTCCACCAGTGATTTCCTTTTTCTTCCCATTGTTCTTCAGTGTCTTATATTCACTTGCAAAGATACGAAATAATCCGCAAATAAGTATCGTTTCAAGTAACAAAAATGAAGAATAATAGTGATTTTTAAGGAATGTATCAGAAACCACATGTTTTATACAAATGACTATTAATCAGTATTTATATGGATTTTCCTCTCTTATATTTTCCCTTCTTTTGAGTACATTGGCTAATGGGCTACGATTTACTGCCAGCAAATTCTTTTGGGGATGCTCACCGTATTCGGCCCTATACAGTGGGCGTTCAGCCTGCTGCCCAAATGGGAAGGTGCATGGGCGAAGTGGCTCACGAGGTATCTGACGGTGCATTTCTACGGTGCGATGCTCTACTTCGTGGGATTCTATGTCCTGCTGCTCTTCGACATCGTGCTTTGCATACAGGTGGAGAACCTGACGGCGATAACGGCGAGCGAGCAGACAATGGCGGCTTACCTGCAAAACTCGTTCTTCTCCGCCGGTTATCTGATGGCGGCAAGCATCGTGGCGTTGAAATGCCTGAATCTCGTGCCGGATTTGGCGGCATGGATGATACCGGAAGGCGACACGGCCTTCTCGACACGAAACTTCGGCGAGGGTGTGGCACAGCAAGCCAAGATGACGGCAACGGGCGGTATCGGGGCTATGATGAGATAACAATAACCATAATTAAATAATTCGAAAAAGATGAACGTACAAAAGAAATTTGAGAAATGGTACAGGGACGAACGTTTCGCCCGCTATATGAACGAACGTGTCAACGAAGAAATGCGACGTGCAGCGAACCAGCGGCTCACTCCGGAATATCAGGTGCTGGACACAGGCTTTGACTGGGACAAACGGTATATCATCCCGTTGACAACTTACCTGACTTACCGCCTGCAACTGGCCCAGTTGCAAAAGAATGCAAGGAAACGCAGACGCGGCATCTGGTGGGTATTCATTCGGGTAATCGTACTGGGAATATACACAGAGCACTTCCCCCGGGAGTTCAAGAAGCTCCGGCAAGCCCTGCTGGAGGAGATCATGCCGATACTGCATGATGAATATATCCGATTGTCAAACAAGAAAAAACAATAAAGGCTCATGGTCATCAAACATTTGGAGAATAAGATCCGGCTGGTGGGGATTATCTGCACCGCTTTCCTTGCGGGGTGTATCATCATCAGCGTGTCGAGCATCTGGACGGCCCGCACAATGGTAACGGATGCACAAAAGAAAGTGTATGTGCTGGACGGTAACGTGCCTATCCTCGTGAACCGCACGACAATGGACGAAACGCTGGACGTGGAAGCGAAAAGTCATGTGGAAATGTTCCACCACTACTTCTTCACCCTTGCCCCGGACGACAAATACATCCGTTACACGATGGAGAAGGCCATGTACCTGGTCGATGAAACGGGACTGGCGCAGTACAATACTCTGAAAGAAAGAGGCTTTTACTCCAATATCTTGGGTACAAGCGCGGTATTCTCAATTTTTTGCGACAGTATCGCCTTTGACAAAAAGAACATGGAGTTTACCTACTACGGACGGCAGCGTATCGAACGCCGGAGCAATATCCTCACCCGTGAACTGGTTACGGCGGGACAACTCAAACGTGTGCCGCGAACGGACAACAACCCGCACGGGCTGCTTATCGTGAACTGGCGCACGCTGCTGAACAAGGACATCGAGCAAAAAAACAAGAGCAACTATTAAATCATAAAAGGGTATGAATATCAAAGGATTCAGGCGGATGCTGTTCGGCGAAAAGATGCCGGACAAGAACGATCCGCAATACAAGGAACGCTACGAGCGTGATGTGGCGGCCGGACGCAGGTTTGCCAAGGCGACACGCATCGACAAAGCGGCAGCCAGAGTGCAGGGCTTCGCCAACGCACATCGGACGCTGTTTCTGGTACTCGTCTTCACCTTCGTTATCGGGGTGTTCGCTTGGAACGCCTACCGTCTGGTGGCGGTGTACCGGCACAGCCCGTCACACCGCACGGCGACAGAGATGCAGGATTCGGTGTTGCGGCAGCGGCACAAGCTGTTACAGGAGGGCGAAATGAGGGAGAATAAGAACAGGGATAACAAACCGCAGTAAAACAGGAATGCCATGAAGATATTAGAGAAAATCAATTTCCGCCAGCCGAAGTATATGCTTCCTGCCATCCTTTATTTTCCCCTGCTCGGTGCGTCCTATTTCATCTTCGACTTGTTTCACACGGAAACATTGGAGATACAGGACAAGACGTTGCAGACAACGGAGTTTCTTAACCCCGAACTGCCGGGGGCGCAGATCAAGGATGACGGCATAGGCAGCAAGTACGAGAACATGGCGAAAGCATGGGGCAAGATACAGGATTACTCCGCTGTAGATAATATAGAACGGGAAGAAACCGACAATAACAAAGAACAATATGAATCGCAATACACGCGGGACGACATTGCCCTGCTCGACGAACAACAACAGGAGAAAGCTGCGGCAGCGGAAATTGCCGATGCCAAGAAGCGAGAGCAGGAAGCCCTCGCGGAACTGGAAAAAGCCCTCGCCGAAACGAGGTTGAGAGGACAGAACGCCGTGATGCCCACGGCAGAGGCGGACACTACCGCGACAGTCCCGACACAGGGCAGAGTGGCCGAGGGCCGAATTTCCGAAGAGAGCCGTTCGGTCAAGACCCCGTCCGCAGACGAACCGCCCAGCGAAGTGGTACGTAAGGTCAAGACAACCTCGGACTACTTCAATACACTGGCGAAAGATGCCCGCGAGCCGAAACTCATCCAAGCGATTATCGACGAGGACATCAAGGCGGTGGACGGCTCACGTGTACGGTTGCGCCTGCTTGACGACATAGAAATCAACGAATGCGTGGTAAAGCGCGGCTCATACCTGTACGCTACGGTAAGCGGCTTTTCATCCGGGCGTGTGAAAGGCGACATCAGCAGCATCCTCGTGGATGACGAACTGGTGAAAGTCAGCCTCACGCTCTATGACACGGACGGCATGGAGGGGCTGTATGTCCCGAACAGCCAGTTCCGGGAAACGAGTAAGGATGTGGCCAGCGGTGCGATGTCGGGCAACATGAACATGAGTACCGGCACTTACGGGAACAGCCTTGCCCAATGGGGAATGCAGGCGGTAAACAACGCCTACCAGAAAACAAGCAATGCCATCAGCAAGGCCATCAAGAAAAACAAGGTGAACCTGAAATACGGGACATTCGTGTATCTGGTGAATGGACGGGAAAAACGGTAATGCCATGATAGAAACAGACAACATCTACAACATGGATTGCCTTGAGGGTATGCGCCTGCTTGACGACGGAAGTGTCGATGCCGTGATAGCAGACCTGCCCTACGGGATGCTGAACCGTAAAAACCGTTCGGCAGCATGGGACAGGCAGATACCGCTCGAACCGCTGTGGGAGCAATACCTGCGGATTACCAAACCGGAAAGCCCGATCATCCTCTTCGCGCAAGGCATCTTCTCCGCGAGGCTTATGCTGTCGCACCCCGGGATGTGGCGGTACAACCTCGTGTGGCAAAAAGACCGCGTGACGGGGCATCTCAATGCCAAACGTATGCCACTGCGCCAACACGAGGATATTCTGGTGTTCTACCGAAAACAACCGATATATCACCCGCAAATGACACCGTGCCTGCCGGAGCGGAGAAATCACGGACGCCGCAAAACGGGCAACTCTTTCACGAACCGTTGCTACGGGGAGATGAAGCTGGTGCCGGTACGCGTGGCGGACGACAAGTACCCGACTTCAATCATCTTCATGCCCAAAGAGCATAAGGCGGGAGCTTTCTATCACCCGACACAGAAGCCGGTGGCATTGGTCGAGTACCTGATACGCACCTACACCAACGAGGGTGATACCGTGCTGGACAACTGCATCGGTTCGGGCACGACTGCCGTGGCCAGCATACGCACGGGACGGCATTACATAGGGTTCGAGATTGAGCCAACATACTGCGAGATTGCCGAGCGGCGCATACGGGAGGAACAGGAACGTGGGAATGAGACGAAATGAGGGAAAAGAAATATAAAATCAATAGCATCAACGATATGAATATGAACAAGAAAGGAATCGTAATGGCATTTCTTCTGGCGGTAGGGTTGCCGGAGGCAAGAAACGTACAGGCACAAACGACCTACGAAGAAATGGAGCAACTGACGGTGAACGAGCAGATAACAACCGTCATCACGGCATCGGAACCGGTGCGTTTCGTGGATATTTCCACCGACAAAGTGGCGGGCGACCAGCCCATCGACAACATCATCCGGCTGAAACCCAAGGAGGCGGGACACGAGGACGGCGAAGTTCTCGCCGTTGTAACCATCGTGACGGAACGATACCGCACGCAGTACGCGCTGGTTTACACCACGAGGATGAAAGAGGCGGTAACGGACAAGGAAATCCTGCTGCAAGAGCGGGAGGCATACAACAACCCGGCAGTCTCGATGTCCACTGCCGATATGACACGCTTCGCGCGGCGTATCTGGAACTCACCCGCGAAGATCCGTAACGTGGCCACCAAAGCGCACCGCATGGTAATGCGCCTGAACAATATCTACTCGGTGGGCGACCACTTCTTTATCGACTTCTCCATCGAGAACAGGACGAACATCCGTTTCGACATCGACGAAATACGGGTGAAACTGGCTGATAAGAAACTCTCCAAGGCGACCAATGCGCAAACAATCGAACTGACACCCGCTCTGGTGCTGGAAGCAGGCAAGACATTCAGGCACGGCTACAGAAATGTGATTGTCGTCAAGAAGCTGACTTTTCCCAACGGCAAGTTGTTGAGTATCGAGATGACGGAGAAGCAGATTAGCGGCCGGAATATCAGCCTGAACATCGACTACGAGGATGTACTGGCGGCAGATTCGTTCAACGTGGATTTACTGGAGGAGGAATGAGCATGAAAAAGACGATTATCCTGATACTTGCCTGCGTGTGTCTCACCATAAACGCAAACGCACAACGGGGGAGCGGCCGCCTCTCGCTCGGCGCGGGGCTGCTCTACAAGAACAGTATGGATGTGACGATTGCCTACGAGCATGAGATGAACTACCGCCACGCGTGGGAGTTTTTCGCGAACGGCTACCTGCAATGGACGAAGTGCGGCTCGTGCGGCCACATTTGCCCGGAATCTTTTTGGAAGAACTATCGCGGCTACGACTTCGGCGTGGCCTACAAACCGTGCGTGGTGCGTGGACGTAACCACTATGGCAGCCTACGCATCGGCGCGTCGGCTGGGAGCGATACGGAAAAATTCATCGGCGGCTTGCACTTCGGCTACGAACACAACTACGTGTTGCGGTCGGGATGGACGCTTTATTGGCAGGTAAAGAGCGACATGATGATAAAGGGCACAGACTTGTTGCGGGCTGGTGTCGTGCTGGGAGTAAAACTGCCGATAAAGTAAGGGAATAACGAATCATATAAAATATGGAAGAATGATGACACGAAAGATACAATGGATAGTAGCGGTGGCAACAACGGTATTGTGTGCCGCCTGCGACGCGCATATCGACGAACCCGACACGGCAGTACGTCCCGGGCATGTTCTCTGCGAGGACGGCACAGCGTTGCCCTATACGCAATATGAATTATCGGGAAAGCGGGCGATTGCCGTCGTCTTCGATACCCGGCAGCATGATGGCGCGGAGGGAAACGGCTACGCGGTTTACCTGTGGGACATCGCCCCGGCGGCGTTTGCCGACAGTCTCGGTATCGCGCAGGGCACATCGGCCGACCTCACGGCACACGACGGGAACGCGAACACTTTCGCCCTATACGACACCAAGGAAACGGCTTCACCGATGGCGGAAGCGGTTTTCGACCTGTGGCGGTACGGGCAAAGCGCATATATTCCATCGGTAGCGCAAATGCGCCTGCTGTATGCCATGCGTGAGGCGGTCAATCCCGTGATTGAGCGGTGCGGCGGGCATCCGCTGCCATTAGATGAAAACGATTGCTGGTACTGGACATCGACTGAGGTGGCCGGACAGGAGACGGCGAAAGCGTGGCTCTATTCGACGGGGAGCGGCGCGATGCAGGAAACACCGAAGATACAGGCGCACAAGGTACGCCCGATTATAACCTTAAACAAATAAAATGTGGAACTGTATGGAAACGATAGACATAATCATGCTTATCGGGCTGGTGCTGATGATAACGGCACTTGTCCTGATGTACAAATGCGTGAGAGGCAAAGCCTGCCACCGAAGAATGGAAAGGCTCGCCGATTCCGTCGCCTCGGATAAAGAGTATATTGATTTTCTGGTCAAACGGTTTGGCTGTCTTTTCGAGGAAATGTCTGCCGACCACGGAAAAGAATCCGTCTTGAAAGAACATGCCGCCAGATTGCAGGAGCTTGTCGAAGAATTGGAGTGCCAACAGTACGGGTTGGAAGCGGACAACCGTTCAATGACAGACATCAACAATGAGTTGAAGCGGGGCAATGCCGAACTTGTACAAAGTGCCTCCCGGCTACGTGACGAAATATCATGCAACGAGCAGACCATCCGGGATATGGAGAAACACATCGACTCTCTCAAAAAAATCAGGGAGGGACTTGAAATAGCCCTGAACAACCTGCCGGCTGAAGAGGTGCATTACCTCTCGGAGCCGGTATTCAGCCTGGGGGTCACGCCGTCCATCCGAAGCCATCTTGAAGCTCACGGGATATTGTATATCGGAGACCTGATTCATCTTGACGATTCGTATATCATGGAAATTTGGGGTGTAGGCCCGATAACCCTTGAAAAGATAAAAAACAAGCTGAACGAGAACGGCGTGCGGTTCGGCATGGACGTTATCCGGGTCGGAAATCACTGGTATCGCCGGAAACAGGAACTAACAACAGATTGATTCATGGAAGAGAGCAAGGAGTTACAAGGATTCTACAAGATATTCCGCGCGGTGGTGTATGTCTCCGTGTTGCTGGAGTTTTTCGAGTATGCCATAGACCCGGCGGTACTTGACCATTGGGGCGGCATACTGGTTGATATTCACGGGCGCATCAAGCGGTGGATGATTTACAACGACGGCAATCTCGTGTACAGCAAGATCGCGACGGTACTGCTCATTTGCATCACCTGCATGGGTACGCGGAATAAAAAGCATCTGGAGTTCGATGCTCGCAGGCAGGTGGTGTACCCGCTGACGTGTGGACTGTTGCTGCTCGTGTTTTCCGTGTGGTTGTTCAATCATCCGATGGAAACACGGCTCTACACGCTGCCGCTGAATGTCATATTCTATATGATAGCCTCCGTCGTGGGCGTGGTGTTAGTGCATGTCGCTCTGGATAATATCTCGAAATTCATCAAGGAGGGACTGATGAAAGACAGGTTCAACTTCGAGAATGAAAGTTTTGAACAATGCGAGGAGAAAATCGAGAACGAGTACAGCGTGAATATCCCTATGCGGTACTATTACAAGGGTAAGTTTCGCAAAGGGTGGATTTCGATAAGCAACTGTTTCAGGGGCACATGGGTGGTCGGAACTCCGGGCAGCGGGAAGACCATGTCGATTATCGAGCCTTTTATCCGGCAACACTCGGCAAAGGGGTTCGCGATGGTGGTTTATGATTACAAATTCCCGACACTCGCCACGAAACTGTATTACCATTACAAGAAAAACGAAAAATTGGGCAAAGTACCCAAGGGCTGCAAGTTCAACATGATCAACTTCGTGGACGTGGAATACAGCCGGCGGGTGAACCCGATCCAAGCGAAGTACATCAACAACCTCGCGGCGGCGAGCGAAACGGCAGAAACACTGCTGGAGAGTCTGCAAAAGGGGAAGAAAGAGGGAGGTGGCGGCAGCGACCAGTTTTTCCAGACCTCGGCGGTGAACTTCCTCGCCGCCTGCATCTACTTCTTCGTGAACTACGAGCGGGAACCTTACGATACCAACGGCAAACCGTTGTACGCGGAGAAAAGGCAAGACCCGCAGACGAAGTTCTGGAAACCGACGGGCGTGGTACGCGACCGTGAGGGCGGCAACATCGTAGAACCGGCCTACTGGTTGGGTAAATACTCGGATATGCCGCATATCCTGTCGTTCCTGAACGAGAGCTACCAGACCATTTTCGAGGTGTTGGAAACGGACAACGAGGTAGCACCGCTGCTTGGCCCGTTCCAAACGGCATTCAAAAACAAGGCGATGGAACAGCTGGAGGGTATGATCGGCACGTTGCGCGTCTATACCTCACGCCTGGCAACCAAGGAGAGCTATTGGATATTCCACCGGGACGGGGACGATTTCGACCTGAAGGTGAGCGACCCAAAGAACCCGAGCTACCTGTTGATAGCGAACGACCCGGAGATGGAGAGTATTATCGGCGCGTTGAACGCCCTTATCCTGAACCGCCTTGTTACACGAGTGAACACTGGGCAGGGCAAAAATGTTCCCGTGAGCATCATCGTGGACGAGCTGCCGACCTTGTACTTCCACAAGATAGACCGGCTGATCGGGACGGCACGAAGCAACAAGGTATCGGTAACGCTCGGTTTTCAGGAGTTGCCGCAGCTGGAGGCCGACTACGGAAAAGTGGGTATGGAGAAAATCATCACGACAGTAGGCAACGTAATCAGCGGTTCCGCCCGCTCGAAAGAGACGCTGGAATGGTTGTCGAATGATATTTTCGGCAAGGTGGTACAGGTAAAGAAAGGTGTAACCATCGACCGGGACAAAACCTCTATCAACCTGAACGAAAACATGGACAGCCTTGTGCCCGCATCGAAAATTTCGGATATGGCAACGGGATGGCTCTGCGGGCAGACGGCACGTGACTTCATCAAGACGAAAACCGGTATGGGTGGCTCCATGAATATCCAGGAGGCGGAGGAGTTCAAGACCACGAAATTTTTCTGTAAGACGGATTTTGATATGGTGGAAATCAAGAAAGAGGAAGCGGCGTATGTGCCGCTGCCGAAGTTCTACACGTTCAAGTCGAGGGAGGAGCGCGAACGTATCCTGTACAAGAATTTCGTACAAGTGGGTCAGGATGTGAAAGAGATGATAAAGGACGTCCTGAACCAGCGCAACGCTATCTGATTTTTTGATTAGTGGGGTAAAATAGAAGGTCAGTTCAATGGTACATTTCAAAATCAGATGGAGTTATGAACGAGTTTAACCCGAAAAGACAAAGTAGCAGCAATAACCACGATGTGATTGCTGGTACTTTGCCTTTTCGGCGTATTACAGAGATTTTTGCAATCCCAAATTCAACTCTTGCGGACTTTTTTGAAATATCTAATAATCAATAAATTATATTCTTGCGGTCCTAAATTTGATTCTTGCGGCCCTAAACAAAAGATGGGTGTGACCTGTAAAGTCACGTAATTGATTGTTAGACAGCAATATTAATGCATGATTTAACCCGCTGTTCCGTCAGCGGTAGCCTACTATAAGGTGCATCTCCAGTGATGGGTTGTGCCAAGCTTATAGGACAAAGTACACTTTCCGAAAGGACAAGACTGAACCGTGAGGGAACGTTAAGGGCGGTTAGTATCATACCGTCGAGTGGCGAGGCTGGATAGCATGGTTAACGTAAGTGAACTGACTTTAGCCGTCGTAAGGTTTGAAGGAGCGCAAGATACTTTAGCTCTCACCAAAAGGTAAGCAGTCGGATAACCCTCGCCCATGTTGGGGTTACACGGACACAGCACTGCCGGCGGACTTGGCAGAACCTAAACTATCCGTTTGTCAATTGCGTGGAACAGGGCAAGCCTGTATCTCTCTCGTAATAATGCGAGTAAGCGAACCGCAAGGCAAGCCGAATGGGGTGCAGGTATGAGATAACGGAGAAAGCGAATGCCGCCCTGTAATGGGGAGGATACGGATTGAACCAACATCACGAGTTAATGAGGGTAACATCATCCGACACGAAAGTGGGCAGACTTCCGTATATGGTAACTCTTTACAAGATAACTTTTAGAACTTTCAAAAGGAGGAAAGCAAATGAACGAGATTAAAACATCGTGTGCGCCTGCTGACAGCAGGAATCTGACTTGGGACGGTATGAACTGGTCCAAGTGTGAAACCTATGTCCGAAAGCTACAAGCGCGTATTGTAAAGGCTCAGAAAGAAGGCAGACATAACAAGGTGAAAACCTTGCAGTGGATGCTTACTCACTCTTTTTACGCCAAGGCATTGGCAGTAAAGAGGGTTACTTCCAACAAAGGGAAGAATACGTCTGGAGTAGATAAACAGCTTTGGGACTCTCCCAAGCGCAAGTACAAAGCAATCGGTGAACTTAGACGTCGTGGCTACCATCCACAGCCGCTCCGTAGGGTTCACATCAAGAAAAAGAACGGTAAACTCCGACCGTTGGGAATACCGACCATGAAAGACAGGGCGATGCAAGCATTATATCTCATGGCATTGGAACCGATAGCCGAAACGACAGGCGACCGTTTTTCTTACGGCTTCCGAAAGAAGCGCAGGACAATGGACGCAATTCGTCAGATTGATACGGTTCTAAATCGCCAGCATTCCCCCGAATGGATTTTGGAGGGAGATATTAAGGGTTGCTTCGACCACATCAGTCACGACTGGCTTATTGAAAATATCCCTATGGATAAAACAATACTCAGAAAATGGCTGAAATGTGGAGCTGTATTCAATGGTAAACTGTTCCCGACAGAAGAGGGTACACCACAAGGAGGTATCATATCACCGACACTTGCAAATATGGCACTTGACGGACTTCAACCACTCTTGGCTGAAAGATTCAAAAGACGTTTCATCAACTATAAGACATTCCACTACAAAGTGAATCTTATCAGATATGCGGATGACTTTATAATCACAGGTCGAGATAAGGAATTATTGGAAAACGAGGTCAAACCAATGGTGATAGAATTTCTCAAAGAAAGGGGTCTTACCTTATCCGAAGAGAAAACTACCATTACGAACATATACGATGGATTTGATTTCTTAGGTTTCAATGTAAGGAAGTTCGGCAAAAGGCTGTACACATCCCCGTCCAAAGATGCACAGAAACGCTTTAGGGCAAAAATCAGTGACATCGTTAAAGGACATAAAATGTGTAAGCAGGAATCGCTGATACGAATGCTCAATCCTGTGATAACAGGTTGGGGAAACTATTACCGATATGGTGCATCAACCAATGCTTTTCACGGTTGCGACAATCACATTTACAACCTCACAAAGAAATGGGCTTTACGTCGCCACCCAAAGAAACGCAAGTCTTGGGTTGCAGATAAGTATTGGCATGAAATTCGGGGGCGTAAATGGACGTTTGCATGGAAATATGAAACAAAAAGCAAGAAAGTGAACTACCTGACCCTTAAAAGGTTGTCGGATATACATTATACTCCGTACAAGCAAGTCAAGGGGGAGGCAAACCCTTTCGACCCGGAATACGATGATTATTTCTTTCAGCGAAAGGAGCAACAAATGCTGGAATCTCTCAAAGGACGTAAGTCACTCTTATATTTATGGAACAAGCAGAAGCGGACTTGTCCGTTATGCGGCAAGGAGATAGATTGTACAAAAGCATGGAACGTCAATGAAATATCTGTTGGTGGTTCAATTGTACGGCAACTTGTCCATAACAACTGCTACAAGCGAAATAAACGAAACTGTTGAAAGTATGAGCCGATTTCTAACAACAAATAGAAATATTGAGTTGCTTGAGCCGTATGAGGGGAAACTCTCACGTACGGTTCTTAGGGGAGGAGGGGGCAGCAATGCCCTTGACTTACCCGATGAAATCAGAAGTTTTTATGTAACGGGTATATTTAGGAGAAAAAAGCATGAAACACCTGCAATAAATAACGTGACCACACAATTATTACAGGTGTTTTTTCTCATCCTTAAAACACTATGTCATAGTTTTCAATACCGAAGAAATTTTATTCGCTTTCTTGTTGTTTCTGAATGTTCAACTGGGTTTCCAGCTGTTTGATTTTTTGCTGTAGTTGCTCTACACTCGGCAGTTCACGCTCTATATTTGCAATCTGTACATTATCATATGTAGCTACGCCAATGGGTGTTGATAATCCTTTGAAACTATAACGCACTTCGGTCTGTTTCATATCGCTACAAATTAGGATACCTATCGTAGGATTATCATTTTCCCCACACAAAATATCATTTACGGCATTAACATAGAAATTCAGCTTTCCGGCAAATTCCGGTTCAAACCTTACAGCTTTTAATTCTACGACAACGTAGCAGTGTAAGCGTACATGGTAGAATAACATATCTATTCTCCGACTTATCCCATCTATGATGATTTCTTTCTGTCGCCCAATGAATGCAAACCCACTGCCGAGTTCCAACAGAAAACGGGAAATATGCTGTTCCAAAGCCATTTCGAGATTCAACTCCGTATAGTCTGGCGGTAATTCCACAAAACCAAAGTCGTAATTCTCTTTTGTTATTTCTTGCACAAGTTCAGCCTGCTTCACTGGTAACTGCTCCTTGAAGTTGCTGATTGCCCCACCTTGTTTGTCGTACAATCCGGCTTTCATAAAACGCTGAAGTACGACACGTTTCCAACCTTCTTGAATCGTCTTCTTGATATAGAATACTGCTTCCGGTAATGTGTTTGCAAGTCGGACGATATCCAAATGATGCCCCCAAGGTATTAATCCAAACAACTCTGGAAAAGGTATTGCAGATGTTGTATTTATATGAAAATCAGAGCTATACAATTCTTGTACGCAACGTACAAGTTTTTCATCCTGAAATTTGTCTGCATAGAAAGAATACCATCGTTTCATAGCCCACAAATTATCTGCACTTAATCCTTTACTGTCGGGAAACTCTGCCTGCAAGTCAAGGCTGACTTGCTCAACTACGCCGCTTCCCCAACGCTCTTCAGCTTTGCGTGTTACAAGTTCTCCTCCCATATTCCAATACCATTTCAATTTTTCAATGTTAGTTTTTAATACGGCATTGGTCTGTGCTACGCGATATGACTGCTTTAAATCTTCTACCCAAACGGTATATTCGGCATCACAACTTATATTGTGGCTATTTACTATTATCGACTTTTCTTTCATTTGCTTACTTTTGAATACAAAGGTATAAAAATGCGTGAAAACAGGGTTATGTTTCTCTATTGAATTATTGCCATACTATTAAGTTTTCTCGGAATCTCTTCGGAGCGCACCGATGAGAGTCTTGTATTCATGAATCAAGGTATGATGCTGGTTTCCCAACAGCAATATTTCGAGGGAGGGCGTAGCATTTGCCGTAACCCGATACTGCAAAAGATGTTCATGATGCTCGGGCGTGCCGAGAAAGCCGGAAGCGGAGTAGACAAAATCGTAAGCGGATAGAAGTATCTGGGCTGGCCGCTTCCAACCGTCAGGGAGGAAACACGTCCGGACTATGTGGTGCTGACCATGCAGTTGGGAACTACCACCGTTAAGAAAACGACACAAGAAAACGACACAAGAAAGCCCAATAAGCAGGATATAAGAAGACGTCAACTTTTGGAGTTTTGCACCGCACCGAAGTCTTTGTTTGATATCATGCAGCACTTGGGACTGAAAGCCCGGAAAAATGTGATGAATGTCTATATCACTCCGATGATTGATGCCGGTGTGATGACGATGACAGAACCGAACAATCCCACAAGCCGTAACCAGATGTATGTAACGGTAAAAGGGGAACAATGTCATGAAAAAGAGTAAGTAACACACGATAAGACCTCGATATGAGGAATATAAAAGTGTATGCCATTTTGTAATTTGGTGAAAATTATATAACAGGATATTCACGCCAAGCCCCGCCCGTATTCCGATACAGGTGGGGTTCAGTATTTTACTTTGTGTCAGTCAAATCTACCGCAGAACAACAGGGCACGCTGCTCTTCGCAGAACCTTTCGTATTCCTTTTCGTCCGCGCCTTTCTCGATGGCTCTGTCGATGACGTCGCCCAGCTCGTCGAAACAGACTTCCTCATTGACACACACCGCGACAGCCCCATGCAGTAGATATACCTCGTAGTAATCCGAGCCGTTGAGCGCGACTATCACGTAACCGGCGTGCAGCCGCCCGTTCACCTTGATAAGAAGTGCGGGCATACCGTTGTACACCGTAGCGGCAAATTCCTTGATTCCCCATGACATGAGAACGCTTCCCGGTGTCATGGTCATTAACTGGTCTTTGGCGGTCTGTGCGACCTGTATTACATACTCTTCTTCCATGATTATGATTTTTAGATAATTATTGATTTATTTTCAGTCGAACCATTCAGGGTTGTCCTGCTTCAGTTCGGTAATCAGTTCCTTGTCCGGCAAATCAAGACTGTTTTTGCCTGTGAAGAAAAAAATCTCGTCGTAGAGCCTTTCGGCTTCCTTACTCGCAAAACCTTCGTTTTCATCGTTGAAGCTACCGGGCTGAAGGGCATCGAGCAAGGCGGTCGATCCGATAAGGAGTTCTTCACCCCCGTTTGAGTTCACTACACGACAGGTATAGGTATTGCCGTCGAATTGTACTTCTTGTGTTTTCATACGCCTGTTATTTTAATGGGATGTGTCTTCCGTTTTCCTTGAGGTATTCCATGATACACTTTGCTTCCTCGTGCGAGGCTCGGTTACGGTCGTCATAGCGACGTGTCTCGTCCGCCATGACCACGATACACTCTTTGATAAGCCGGTAAAGGCTCTGCTGCAGGGTCGGGTGCATTTCAGGGATGGCAGCCGCAAACCGCTTGGGGTTGAAACTGTAACTGTTCACTGCCATTTCCCAATCTTTGGCGAGTTTGTACTCTTTGCTTTCTTTGATGTCCATTGTCTTGAAATTTTAATGATTCGTTTTTCTTCCCTTTGTTCGGTTCTTTTTCTGCCTAAACCGCTTGGGATTTACAGATGCTTCAAGGGACTGACGAACAAGCTGTTTCCGACGTTTTTTCCGAAAAATTACTCTTTCACGGAAAGGAAGAATTTTTCGAGAAATGCACTTCAAAGCGACGGAACCAAGCGCGTCAGTCCAAATTTGCGTCTGGAAAACCGACCGGCGATGGCAGGAATGAGCCGGATAAGCGGTAAGAGTAAGAAGATAGAAAAGGGGAGGAAGGCGACGGAAGTCGGATTGTAAGCCGGGTGGCTATAAATGGGAACGGGTGGCGGCGGGGTATTCGGGAGGCAGGTATAAAAGGACGGGCAGGCTGTTGCCCTGTGGTGGCAAACGGCCTGCCTTAAAACTGCAAGTGGATAAGATGAAAGTAGAAAAGGAACATCATGCCGGCTTCGGGGCAACGTGAGATACCGCCCCGACCGGATTTCACCGGGGCGGCATCTACCCGTCAATCATCGGCGACCAATGCTTTCAAGACATGGAGCGAATGATACACGTGGTCTGGACAAAGTGCCGGGCCGTGGTGTCGCTCCACATCGTCCGACAGTTCTGGGTATTCGGTGGCGACAGATTCCAACCAATGTTTTTCCTCCTCCGCATAATAGCACTTGACGATTTTACGCAATGCGGTTTTCAACGGGTTTCCCGAATATACCTTATTCGTGGGAATACTTCCGTTCTGCGTTTCCGCCATTTGTACTTCATCAGCGGAAAGGAAAACGACGGAACAAGGCCCGTCGTGCGCTTCCACTTTTTCTGCAACCACTTCGGCCAGCCAAGCGGTCAGCATATCCACTTTTTGCTCCTTAGTCATATTGCTTTCATTTTTTGGGGACATCTTTTTTAAAAACATTCCTCTCCAAATAGCTCGATATTCGCTTCTTGGAAAATTTGCGGGTTATGTTGGTAAAGAAGCGGTAAATTGAGCATAGCCATCGGGTATTCCACGAAGCCGCTCCTACGTTTGTAGCCGGAATCGGCCGCCAGTCCGTTTGCCTCCAAGAACTCCATTGCTTCCGGATAGTGATTGACATCAATGAATGTACGGTCGGGCAATCCGAGTGCGTCCATTTTCTCCAAATTGACCGATAACACGATAAACTCCTGTTCGTCTTCCACGCTTGCCAATGTGAGTGCCGGCCAACCGTTTCCGTAAAACCGTGGTACGAGGTAGTACCGTTCTCCATTGAACTCATACTCTTTCCGCATAAAGGAACTGTCGGGGTTGACGACTTCAAAGACATCATCACCTGCGGTAAAGGCAATCATGGGGTTGCTGACATCCACATACGCCTCACCTACTTTGTAACACAAGCATTCTTTGTTTTCCGAGCGAACGATAGCAAATTGAATTTCCATTTTCCTTAATATTTAGTAGTTGGACATCTTTTTATTTTCCCTATTTTCGGAAGCCTTCAGGCTTCTCCCGTCGGGATTTGATTTTTACGTGCATCAAAGATTGCCTTAAAGGAAACAACAAACAAGGAATTTGGGCAGAATTTTATAGTTGCGGTATTGAGCGTAAGCGAAATATGGACGATTGGAAATCGGGAAAGCAGCTGGAAAATTGTGTTCAAATAGCGTCAGCGGTACTTGGGTGTGCTTCCAAGGCAATACCTTTGCAGCGGAAAAAGCGAGTTCCGGCGGGCAGAGAGCCGTCGGCGAAACTGTTGCGGTATAAGAGGAAACGGGGCGATAAAAGGGGGCTGCCATCGGCCGCTAAAAAAGGCAACCGCTCCCGCGGTCGTTACGGCAACGGTGCATACCTGTAAAAAAAACGGCAGAACGGATTTCTCCGTCCTGCCATTGTCTGGGGTACAGGTCATGCGGCGACTTCTTCCGTCTGAAGCTCCACTTCGGGCTGTGGCTGTTCTTCGGGTTGTACTTCCGATGCGGGTTGTTGTTTTTCGGATTGCTCCGCTTCCTGCTTTGCCTGCTCCTGCACGAGTAGCACGGCTTTCTTTTCCTCGATGCGTTGGTGGCGTTTCTCGTACACCTCGTTGTGTCCGTTCTTGATGTCGGCCAACTGTTCGGGCATGTGCTTTCCTGCAAAATCAAGCAAAAGGGTTGCAGTGGCATTACCGCCCGATGCGTTTTTGAAGTTGGCTATCAGAAAGTCCCTGCGGATAATGGCTTTCTGCTTGCCCGTGAGGTTGGCGATGATGTTCATCTTTTCCTCGTCATTGAGGTTGTGGTAGGGTTCTTTCTCCCCGATGCCTACCGCCTCGAAATTTTCCCTGCGCAGGAATGACAGCAGGAAGAAATACACCATCTTGTCCTCGTCCTGCCCGAATTTGCGTTCGGACATATCGACCTCTAAAATCTGCTTCTTGGTGTCCTCGACGGTCTTTTCAAGGGCAATTTCCTTGTTGCGCTTGTCCTGCTTTTCCAACTTCTCCACCGGTGAAAGCGGTTGCTCCTGCTCCGTGGTATTTGCGGCATAGGTGATGTTCGAGACATAACAGCGCACGATGTCTTTGTCCTCGATACGGAAGTAGAGGGTGATTTCGCCTGCTTCGCTTCGGGTACGGATTTCCTCGCATTCCTCCGTGTAATCGTTCAACTCCTGTTCGTACTCGCTTTGTGCCTGCTCGTATTCCTCAACTGTGTCGTATTCGTCCTTTTCGGGTGCTACGGGAGCTTCGGGATATGCCTTTGCGTAGCCTTTTAGGCTTTCCACCTCGTAGCCCATAGCGGTAAGGCGTTCGACTACGGTTTCGTTGTAACCACAAATATCGTGGCAAAGGGATATTTCGGGGTGTTCTTCCATGAGGCGCACGGCTTTCTCCATGAGGTACGATGCGTTCATCTCTGCAAGGCAGGTACGGTTGGCGCAGTTTCCACAACCACCCTCGCAGAACAACATCATATTATTGGTGTTGTGGGGGCATGACAGGCAGAGGGTCTTGTCGAATGCGTATCGGTCGAGGTCGGTGGTGTACTGGCGTTCGATGTTCCGTGCGACATCAGAGGCTTTCATACCTCGCCAACTGTTATACGGTATGCCGTCTTTCAGATGTTTGTCGTACACCTCACGCTGAATGTCTTCCCCGTAACGGCAGATTTCGGTCGCTACGCTGATTGTGATTTCGTCCTGCTCCAGAAGTCGGGCGATTTCGGGTATCAATGACACGAATTTGAGGCGTGTGCGGATATAGTTCTCGTTCTTGCCGAACTGTACCGCCAAAGACTGTACATCATGGCGACCGCTGTCTATGAGCTTCTGATAGGCATTGGCTTCCTCAATCGGGGTAACGTCCTTGCGCTGCAGGTTTTCCGTTACCGCCATTTCCTCGGCTGTCTCGTCCGAAATTTCCATGACGATAGCCGGTATTTCCTCCAACCCCGCCATGAGCGAAGCACGGTATCTGCGTTCACCGAACACGATTTCCAAACGGTCGTCCGCAATGGGACGCACCCCGATAGGCTGTAACACGCCCTGCTGACGGATGCTCTCGGCAAGCTCGGCAAGGCTCGCCTCGTCAAAGTTCTTGCGTGGGTTGTAGTTGCTCGGTTGCACGTTTGCCAATGCTACCAACGTGATGTTCTTCTCTACTGACTGAATTGCTGTCGTTTCCATAATCATAAAAATTTAAAGGGTTTATATTTAATTTGTTTTTTGTTTCCCTTTGTTAGGTTCTTTTTCTGCCTGAACCGCTTGGGATTTACAGATGCTTCAAGGGACTGACGAACAAGCTGTTTCCGACGTTTTTTCCGAAAAATTACTCTTTCACGGAAAGGAAGAATTTTTCGAGAAATGCACTTCAAAGCGACGGAACCAAGCGCGTCAGTCCAAATTTGCGTCTGGAAAACCGACCGGCGATGGCAGGAATGGGCCGGATAAGCAATAAGGGTGAGAGGATAGAAAAGGGATAACCCCAGCGGTGTTATAGATGGCCGACAACAGGTGTCGGATAAAAAAGGCCGGGGCGACGCGGTGATACAGGTGCGGGACGATAGGATCGGAATATAAAAGGAAGATGCCTGGCGGGTAAAAGTGCGGATTGCTGCAGTTATACCTATAAATGTCTTTGATCCAAATTACTGAACAAATCTGCGCCAAATTACCGATTTTTGCCTTAAAAAACATTTTGAGGAGTTATCGAAATGGCGGTTTCACTATGGTAAGGTAGGTCATACAATGAAACTAAAAAAGTACGGCGATTGATGCGATCTTATAAAAGGTTCGGGAACGGATATAAAAAAACGGGAAGTGTGGTTACTTCCCGTTTTTTTCCAGATACTCCGTCATGGCTTCGTTCACGATGTCTTTCAGGGACATTCCCTTTTCAATGGAGAGAAGCCTCATGCGGGTGTGAATGCTCTTGTTGATGACGAAATTGCAATGTACCGCTGGCTCTTTTTCCGTTTTGACCGAGACCGTCTCTTTCTTCCGCGGAGATTTCCTTGTGGATGACAGCAGCCCGTCCAGCCCGCTTTTCATACCGTCTTTCAATGAATCGCTCTTGTTCATATCGTCTTATTTTAGTTTCAACACCTCTTGCGCCAAGGCCATATAGTCTTTGGCCCCGTTGCAGTTCTTGTTGTACTCGAAGATGTTCTTCCCCTTTATCGGGGCTTCGGCCAGCGCCACATTGTCTCGGATGACCGTCTTGAACACTTTGTCGCAGAAAGAGTCGTTGATAAGTTCGGCCACACTCTTGTTGAGCGTCTTACGCTTGTCAAATTGGGTAATGACAATGCCGCCGATGTTCAGGTTCGGGTTCAGGCGTTCCCTGACAATCTCGATCACGTTCGTGATTTTCGCCATTCCGCGCATGGCGAGGAACTGCGCCTGTACAGGGATAATCAGATAGTCCGCTGCGGTAAGGGCGTTGAGCGTCAGCAAGCCCAGCGAAGGCGGGCAGTCAATCAGGATGTAGTCGAACTTCCGGCTGTCAAGGAGCTTTGCAATCAGCCCTTTCAGTATCAGTTCCCGACCCGGCTCGTTGATAAGCTCGGATTCGGCCGCCGACAGGTCGAGGCATGACGGTACGACGGCAAGGCCGTTCTCCAGCTCGACAATCGGCAAGGGGTACTCGCCTCTCATCGCCCCGTACACTGTCTGCTCCTCCTCAATGGAGATACCGCAGGATTCCGTGAGGTTTGCCTGGCCGTCCATGTCAATAGCCAATACACGTTTTTTCTTCTGCCGTAAGGCGGAAGCGAGGTTAATGGTGGTGGTCGTCTTGCCAACCCTTCCCTTGTGGTTTAGAACCGCTATAATTTTTGTCATAATCTGGTGTCTTTATGTCCGCTACAAAGGTAATACTAATTTTAGTATTTACTATAATTAGTATGTACTATTTTACTACAAAAAGTATTTTAGTATTTACTACTTTACTAAAATACTAACCGACTAAATGCAGTACTTACTATCTTTCGTTACGTGGAACTCCCTAATCTCCTACTTTACTATTATTAGTAAATACTACATTTAGTATCGGCTTGTTATCAACGATGTATGCACTTTGTCAGAAAGGCAGGTCGTCCTTGTCGTCCTGCGGTGCATCAGCCGGAGGTGTCGGTACCTCGTCTGCCGCATCCGTCGGGCTGCCCGCTTCGGAAGCCACGCCCTCTCGTTTTCCGGTATTGACGAACTCCAGCGCGTCTGCCGTAATGGAGAGCTGAACCTGATAGTTCTCGCTCTTGTCCTTCCACAGTGAAGCCGAGAGCGTTCCCTCGATGAGTAGCAGTCTTCCCTTGGTTAGGTACTCGGCCAGACGTATGTGGTTTTCCTTCTTGCTCCGTACCCTTACCCACGTGGTAACGCTGTTCCCGTGAGAATAATCGTCTACCGCAATATCAAAAGCGATGAATGAGCTGTGTGCTCCCGTGATAACTTGGCAATCTTTTCCGATTCTGCCGATGGTGTGAACGTATAACATAACTTAAAATGTTTTGCGGCAAGGTGGTTAGTCCTGCCATTACCTATATTCAAATTGTCTTCGTTTTTTTTGTTTCCCTTTTGTTCGGTTCCTTTTCTGCCTGAACCGCTTGGGATTTACAGATGCTTCAAGGGACTGACGAACAAGCTGTTTCCGACGTTTTTTCCGAAAAATTACTCTTTCACGGAAAGGAAGAATTTTTCGAGAAATGCACTTCAAAGCGACGGAACCAAGCGCGTCAGTCCAAATTTGCGTCTGGAAAACCGACCGGCGATGGCAGGAATGAGCCGGATAAGCGGCAAGAGTGAGAAGATAGAAAGGGGGAAAGCGAGGCTGCTATAAATGGTAAAGGAATGATATAAAAGGTGGGTGGGTACAGCCCGTCAGAAGGATATTGTAAGAGAGACTCGCATCATCTTTAAAGCCGCCTGTCGCCTCGGTGAATGTTGTAAACACAATGACTATCCCTAACGGCGAAGCGGTTCATGAAGGCTCTACCATTGCATGAATGAGATGATTGGCGAGCGGAAGCCGAAGAGGAAATATGGGTGATGCAAACGAAAAAAGAAGAAAATATTTCAATTATTTAACAATTTGTTTTCTTTTGATTTTCAACCGTTTGCATATATGTGCGCTATAAAATAGCAGTACGTATTCTGCTGTTTTTTAATTATCTTTGAAACGGCAAAAGCCCCAGTCATGCAAGGGACGGATTCATTACCTTGTTAATCAATTAGCAGAAAAATATGTCAAAAACGAACGAAATGTATTTGGACAAAGCACGGACTTTGACCAAAGGATTGAGAGAGCATCTGGAAACGGTGAAGAACTACGGAGTAAGCGAGAATGACTTGTCAAAACTGGAATCCGCAATCCTCGAAGGCGAGAAACTGAATGCGGAAGTGGATCGCAGGCGTGCGGAACTGAACGAAATCGTTCCTACCGCCAACCACAAACTGGCAGAGATTCGCAATTTGACCGCATACTTGAAAAGTCTGGTCAAGCGTCGTGTAGATTCCAGCCATTGGCCGGAATATGGCATTGCCGACAAGCGATGATGCCCTGTCCTAACGAGGAGAAGCCCCTGCAAGCCATCGAAAGTTTGCAGGGGCTTTTCCGTGAAATGGTACAAAAAACGGAACGGTTGCCGAATCTTTTGCCTATAAAAAAGGATAGAACTTGTGAGATGTTATTATTCAACATCGAATTTTGTAAAATAGCCGGGCTGTACGGTTATTGTGCCGGAAATGCTATAAAGGGACGGAGGCGAGTGTCGGCACGGACAGGTTATAACAGGATAGGGCCGTCGGCAGACCGGAACGTAAAAAATCCCCCTGCCCGATCATCACGACCATACAGGGGGAATGGTTAAAATATGATTATGGTTATCAAGCCGCTTTTGTTTCGGGTTCGTATTCAGTGGCCTGCGGTTCTTCGGCGTGCGGATGTTCGGCCTCTTTCAGGCTTTCGTCAATCTTGCGCTGCAACTCCTTACACTCCAGTTTGAGCCTTGACAACTCGTCGGCTTTGTTCCACCGGCGATTTACGATTTCCTGCAGAACGGGGATTTCGCTTTCAAGTTTGGCAGCTAACTTGTGCTCCTTGTCTATCAGGTCGGGCAGCTTGTCAAGCGCGGCTTGCGGATAATGTGCCGAGTCCGCGAAGCCCAACGGCAACGCACCGGATACTCCACAGCGGTATTTCAGTCCGCTTATGCCCTCGACAAAGAACATGTTGCGGTCGAAGCCTCCCATGTTGTACTCGCTACGTACCAGCAGGTTCAGCCCTGCATACGTGCCTATGGTACTGTACGCTCCGATCCGGTGGGACTTGGCTATGCGGTGCAGTTCACGCCCGGTTTCTTCGGCGGTAGCCTGTGGCAGGTTCAGAAGCCGGGTTTCCTTTTCTCCCGTGTATGAGGTGATGTATTTCCAATCCTTTGTCAGGCTTGCCGCCGTAGTCTTCGATTTCCTGATGTCCTCCTGATTGTCCGCAATCTGGTGTTCCGCGTAAATGCGTTCCCTCTTGAAAATGCCCTGTTCCTTTTCCAACAGAGCAATCTTGTTGTCGAGCTTTGCCTTTTCGAGCAGGTCGGTATTGCCGGAAAGGATAGCCACGAACTCGGCGAAGTTCATTCCGTTTTCCTCGTCCATGCCGCCCTCGTCGATGCGGCGCACGGCGATTGTACCGTTGTTTATCTGGTTGATGAACATCTGCTTGTTCTTCAGCAGGTTGAACTTGTAGGCATCAAGCGTCTTTTCCGTGCCGTAGATTACCACGTCCACAGTGTTGTTACCCCAAAGCTTCACGGTATTGCCCTTGCGTACCGCCCTGCCGTTGCGCTGTTCCATGTCGGCCGGTCTATCGGGTAGGTCAAGGGCATTACTGCCCTCTTCCCCCCTCAGAACCGTACGTGAGGGTTTCCCCTCATACGGCTCAAGCTTTTCAAAGTCTCTGTTCGTGTGCAGAGACCGGCTCATACTACTTCTTGTTTCCATTGGATTTACGGGATAATTTGAAACATTCATCATGAACCAACAGATTGCATTTCCGTCCGTCTTGGACGGTTGGCATTACATTCCATGCTTTATGCGTATCAATCGGTTCACCACATATCGGACACTTCCGCCCTTGCTTTTCCCATAGGTAAAGCAGAGACTTGCGTCCTTTCAGTGTCACAAGCATCTTCGACTTCATTCTTTTATTGAAGTACAGGCGGCAGTCTGCATCAAACGGATTCATGTCCCCCTTTATCTGCGTATATTGCAGGAAAGGAAACGAGGATGCCAGTTTCAACAAGGTGAGTTGGTCTTCCTTACCGTTTGATTTCTTAAACTTAGCAGCAAAAGTCCAGCTGTTCCCTCGGATATTGTGCCAATAGCGGTCTTTTATCCACCGTTTCCCTTTCTTGGAATGACGACGTTTAGCCCATTGCCACAAGGCGAGAAATATCTGATGGTCGATTCTGTGAAAAGAATCACGTGTCGCCCCATGCTGATAATATGCTCCCCATCCTCGGATTTTAGCATTCAACATCCTGATTAATGATTCCTGCTTGCAACCCTTATGACCTTTTGTCACCTTACGGATATTCTCCATGAAGCGTTTTTCGGCTTTCTTGGTCGGCTTGGTCAATATTTCATTGTCGTATTTGCGGATATTGAAACCGAGGAAATCGAAACCGTCACGGATATTGGTTATCACCGTCTTTTCTTCTGATAAGGTCAGACCTCTTTCAGACATAAAGTTGGCTACCAATGGCTTGATTTCCTTTTCAAGTGTTTCACGGTTCTCGCAGGTAATTATAAAGTCATCAGCGTAGCGGACAAGGTTCACCATTGGCGAATATAACTTGCCTTTGATTCTAACTCGTTTATATTTCTCTGCAAGGACTTTCTGTAATCCGTCCAACGTCATATTGGCGAGCGTAGGAGAGATAATACCACCTTGTGGCGTACCTTCCTCAGTCGGGAACATCTGTTTGTTGAAGATATAGCCGCATTTCAACCATTTACGGAGCATTGCCTTATCCATTGGAATATTGGCAAGTAGCCATTCATGGCTGATATGGTCGAAGCACCCCTTGATGTCACCCTCCAAAATCCATTCGGGAGAATAGCCTTTACGGAGAATGTTATGGCATTGTTGCACCGCATCCATACAGCGGCGTTCTTTACGGAAACCGTATGAACGTGTGTCGGCTGTTGTTTCCGACACTGGTTCCAAAGCCATGAGGTAGAGTGCTTGCATGGCTCTGTCTTTCATTGTCGGTATTCCCAACGGTCGCAGTTTACCATTACTCTTTTTGATGTGGACTCTTCTCAATGGCTTCGGCTGGTAGCCTCTGCGTTTGAGGTCGCTTATCGCTTGTGCTTTTGCTT
>ENA-UOJM01000616-UOJM01000616.1-human-gut-metagenome-genome-assembly--contig:-P116-NODE-616-length-45287-cov-22.300429_pt1 | contig 45287 bp, 30 predicted proteins | sample MGYA00242349_ERZ723896 | MGnify/ENA metagenome assembly ERZ723896 | reverse complement strand
CGGGTGTAAGAGGGGGCAACATGGGGATGTCCGGCAACTAAAGTGCCTTGCCGGACAATAAAAACCACCCGGTTTTACCTATTTTTATAGCCGTTTTTAGAGAAAAAGGCTCTGTTTTTTTCTTTGGTATATTTCATGCGATTTCCGGGTTTTGGTGCGGTTGCCCTGGTTGTTCAAACCTGTTTGAGAGGATTTCCGGCTTTTTTCCTATCTTTACCGCCAATTAAGCAGTATCAGGAAAATTACGAAATTTTCCGCCATGAATGCATGCTTCGCCTAAAGAATTAAATCTCTTATTAATATAGTAATTAAGCAAAAAAATGAAACGTATAGTTTTTTTGGATTATGTACGCGTGTTCGCATGTTTCCTTGTTATGGTCGTCCACGCCAGTGAAAACTTTTATGGTGCCCCCGGTTCGACGGACATGGTGGGACCACAAGCCTTTCTGGCAAATGAGTCAGACCGGCTATGGGTGTCCATATACGATGGGTTTTCGCGTATGGCCGTGCCGTTGTTTATAATAGTCTCCGCTTTTCTTCTTGCGCCGATGAAGGAAGGGCAGACCATGTGGCAGTTCTATCGTCGGCGTTGTATCCGCATTCTACCACCGTTTTTCATATTCATGATACTCTACAGTACTCTGCCGATGTTGTGGGGGCAGATTGATGGAGCGACCTCGATCAAGGATCTGTCGCGGATATTTCTGAACTTCCCGACGCTGGCCGGGCATCTATGGTTTATGTATCCCTTGATCAGCATTTACCTGTTTATTCCTATCATCTCGCCCTGGTTGAGCAGAGTGACGGTCAAAGAAGAACGTTTCTTTATCGGGTTGTTTCTCTTGTCGACCTGTATGCCATATCTGAACCGTTGGTTCGGAGAAGTGTGGGGACAGTGCTTTTGGAACGAATACCATATGCTGTGGTATTTCTCCGGTTACTTAGGCTATCTTGTGCTCGCACATTATATACATGTCCATCTGACCTGGAACCGTTCCAAACGTTTTATTATCGGAATTGTTTCGATGCTCATTGGTGCAGCTATTACCATATATTCGTTCTATGTTCAGGCCGTTCCCGGAGAAATACTCCCCACGCCCGTGCTGGAAATAGGGTGGGCTTTCTGCACCATCAACTGTGTGTTGCTTACGGCCGGCACGTTCCTGATGTTCAGTTGTATTGAACTTCCCGAAACTCCGCGCTTCGTATTGGAACTCTCTAAACTCAGCTATGGGATGTATCTGATGCATATCTTTTGGCTCGGTCTGTGGGTGGCGGTGTTCAAGTCCGTCTTGCCGTTACCGACTGTTGCCGCCATTCCTGTGATTGCGACATGCACGTTCATTTGCTGCTTCGTGACAACCAAGGTTATTTCGCTCATTCCGGGCGGCAAATGGATCGTCGGGTAGAATATATTCGTTTGTTACTTTCGATTTTCACTTTGTAAAGGGTAAAAAGATCGTTATCCCTTCATTTATTCTAAAATATTCTAAAATCAGCGACAGCAATTCTGTAATCAGTGGCAGTGATTATATAATTGCTGTCGCTGATTTTGTAATTGCTGCCATTGATTACAGAATATTTCGTGTGTCCGTACCGAATTTTGGCGGTCGAAATAGAGCGTATCAGAAAAAAAGTTTACATTTGCCACCGAATCGGTTCTGTATTTCCCGTTCGGGAATATGGATTAAAAGGGAATCGGGTGTAAATCCCGGACAGTCCCGCTGCTGTGAAGCTCCGTTTTAACATCTTGGAACTACTTTCGCCACTGACTTGTTATAATTAAGTCGGGAAGGCTTCAGGATGGGAGTCAGTCAGAAGACCTGCCGTTCATTATAAGGTTCATATCCTCGTGGGGTAGGCTATGGATGCGAAACATAAATACAATAAATATGATAAGAAAAGTTCTGATTGCGAATCGGGGCGAGATAGCTGTGAGGGTTATGCGCTCCTGTCGCGAAATGGGGATACGGTCGGTGGCTGTTTTTTCGGAAGCAGACCGGACGGCACGTCATGTCCTTTATGCCGACGAAGCGGTCTTGATAGGACCGGCAGCATCAAAAGATAGTTACCTGAATATCGAAAAGATCATCCGGGCAGCCAAGCAACACAAGGTGGATGCGATTCATCCCGGATATGGTTTCCTGTCCGAGAATGCGGATTTTGCCCGCCGGTGCAAAGAAGAAGGAATCGTCTTTATCGGCCCGTCGGCAGAAACGATGGAGGCGATGGGAGATAAAATATCCGCCCGCAAGCGGATGATAGACGCCGGCGTGCCGGTCGTCCCTGGCACGCAGCAGCCTTTGCAGGATGTTGGAGAAGCATGCCGGGTCTGCCGGGAGATCGGTTTTCCGGTCATGCTGAAAGCCTCGATGGGAGGCGGTGGAAAGGGAATGCGTCTGATCCATAAGGAAGAAGAGGTGGAAGAGGCTTACAACGCCGCTCGCTCGGAGTCGCTCTCTTCTTTTGGTGACGATACAGTTTATTTGGAAAAGTACGTGGAGGGACCACATCATATCGAGTTCCAGATTTTAGGCGACAATTACGGGAATGTGGTCCATCTCTGCGAACGCGAATGCTCTGTGCAACGCCGTAACCAGAAAATCGTCGAGGAAAGTCCGTCGCCGTTCATTACGCCGGAACTGCGGAAAGAGATGGGCGAGAAGGCGGTTGCGGCTGCTAAGGCCGTCGACTATTCCGGTGCCGGGACGATCGAGTTCCTGGTCGATAAACACCGTAATTTTTATTTTCTCGAAATGAACACCCGTTTGCAGGTGGAGCATCCGATTACCGAAGAGGTGTTGGGGCTCGACTTGGTAAAGGAGCAGCTTCGTATTGCCGACAACGAACCGTTGCATATCCGGCAGGAAGATATCTCCCAGCGTGGGCATGCTATCGAATGCCGGATCTGTGCCGAAGATACTGCCAACAATTTCATGCCATCTCCCGGCATTATCCGCCAGCTGACCGAACCGAATGGGATCGGAGTGCGAATCGACAGCTATGTCTATGAAGGCTATGAGATTCCGGTCTATTATGACCCGATGATCGGCAAGTTGATCGTGTGGGCTACCAGCCGCGAGTATGCGATCGAACGAATGAGGCGTGTCTTGCACGAATACAAGATTACCGGGCTGAAGACGAATATCAGCTATCTCAGGCGGATCATGGATATACCTGATTTTGTGCATGGAACCTACGATACGTCGTTTATCGGAAAGCATGGCGAGGAGCTGCAACATCCGATGAACCCCGGAGACGAGCATGAATCGGAAAATATCGCCATGATCGCTGCTTATATGGATTACCTGATGAACCTGGAGGAGAACGCATCGGGCTCTTCGGCGGACAACCGCCCGATCAGCCGTTGGCGTGAGTTCGGGTTGCAGAAAGGTGTGTTAAGGATTTGAAAAATTGTTTATAATGGAAATACATATTGGAAACCGGGTGGCTGATGTGGAGCTGCTTGGAAAGGATGGAAACAAGGTACGGCTCGACATAGACGGACAACCCTACGAGGTGGATATCGTGATGGCTGAGAATGGGGCTTGTTCGATCTTGCATGACGGACATTCTTACAATGCCGAGCTGATCCGTTCGGGAGGAGGAAAGAACTATCAGGTCAACACGCTTTTCTCCTCTTATTCGGTCGACATAATCGATTCGCAGGCCAAATATCTACGTATGCGCAAGAACAGCGAAGAGAAGCAGGGCGACAAGGTTGTATCGCCGATGCCCGGAAAGGTCATGAAGATTCCTGTGAACGAAGGGGACCTTCTGTCTGCCGGGGATATCGTGGTGGTGCTCGAAGCCATGAAGATGCAGAGCAACTATAAGGTCAGCTCTGATTGTCGGGTACGTGAAATCCTGGTGAAGGAAGGAGACACGGTAAACGTGAATCAGGTGTTGATGACATTGGAAGTAATTAATCAGGAAGGAAATGCAGAAAGAAGAGATATATAAGAAGTTTGAAGAACTAGATAAAGTGGCTGCTCTGGGTGGCGGCGTAGTTCGTATCGATAAGCAACATGAGGCGGGGCGTATGACAGCCCGTGAACGTATTGATATGTTGCTGGATAAAGGTACGTTTGTTGAACTGGATAAGTTCGTGACGCATCGATGCACGAATTTCGGCATGGAGAAAAACAAGATTCCGGGAGACGGTGTCGTTTCTGGATATGGTAAGATCGAAGGTCGTCAGGTCTTTGTCTACGCCTACGATTTTACAGCTTACGGAGGAACGCTCAGTTCGACCAATGCCGCCAAGATCGTAAAGGTTCAGACGCTAGCTCTGAAAAATGGTGCGCCTGTGATCGCATTGAACGATTCGGGAGGTGCGCGTATCCAGGAAGGAGTCGGTAGCCTGGCAGGTTATGCGTCGATCTTCTATCAAAATACGATGGCCTCTGGGGTGGTTCCCCAGATTTCGGCTATCCTCGGTCCTTGTGCCGGTGGAGCTTGTTACTCGCCGGCACTGACCGATTTCATTTTTATGGTGAAAGAGAAGAGCCATATGTTCATAACCGGACCGGATGTCGTGAAGGCCGTTACGCATGAGACGGTGGAGAAAGAGGAATTGGGAGGTGCCTATGTGCATAGCAGTAAAAGTGGCGTGACGCATTTCGTGTGCGATACGGAGGAGGAAACGTTGATGAGTATCCGCGAGCTGCTGAGCTTCCTGCCGTCAAACAATATGGAGGATGCGCCGTCTCTCCCGTGTTCTGACGATATCCGTCGTGAAACGGAAACGTTACAGACGGTGATTCCCGATGATCCGAACGTGCCGTATGATATGAAGGACGTGATCGAGCCGGTGGTCGACAATCATTATTTTTTCGAAGTGATGTCTCATTTTGCAAAGAATGTGGTGGTCGGCTTTGCCCGTCTGGGTGGCCAGTCGGTTGGTATTGTGGCGAATCAGCCGGCTTTCCTAGCTGGTGTGCTGGATATCGATGCCTCGGACAAGGCGGCTCGTTTCATCCGCTTTTGCGATTGCTTCAATATCCCGCTGGTGACGTTTGAGGACGTACCTGGCTTTTTACCCGGCTGTCAGCAGGAGCATGACGGGATTATCCGCCACGGGGCGAAGATCGTTTACGCTTATGCCGAGGCGACAGTTCCCAAAATTACGTTGATTACGCGTAAAGCTTACGGCGGCGCTTATATCGTGATGTCGAGCAAACCGATCGGCGCCGACATCAACTTGGCTTACCCGATGGCGGAAATCGCAGTGATGGGAGCCGAGGGGGCTGTCAATATCCTGTACCGGAAAGCGGAAGGAGAAGAAAAAGCACAGGCTATGAAGGCATACAATGAACAGTTCTCAAATCCTTATCGAGCTGCCGAATTAGGATTTATCGATGAGATCATCATGCCCCGTCAGACACGTTACAAGTTGATACAGGCGCTTGAAATGGCAAAAAATAAGAGCCAGAGCAATCCGCCAAAGAAACATGGCAATATGCCTTTGTAAATCAAGGACGTCGATTTGAAAATTATAAATAACTAACATGGTGAACAAAAGAATCATTCGACAGAATCAATAGAATTGATTAGAGGAAGGCTTGCTTGTGAAAGTCAGCCTTCTTACTTTTGTGCCCGCATTTAATAGAGAAAAGACAAAAAGGATGGAAAAAGAGACTTTGACAGACCGGGAGGTTTTGTTGTTACGGAGAAAACTGGACTTATTACTCCGTACGGGAAAATTGCTGATGGAGAGTGCCGCGGATACGAACCGCATCGAACGGAACATGAAGCGTGTGGCTGCTTTTATGGGGATTCCTGAAGAAAAGCTTCATCTGGATATCAGATGGACGATGATTATGGTGAATGTGAGCGACGAGACACATTCCTTTTCAAAATTTCAGAAGTGTGAGAAGCATGGTATCAATATGACGACCATTACGGAGGTCAGCCATCTGTCATGGAAAGCGATTGAACAAGACTATTCGTTGGACCAGTATGAGGAAGAGCTTGAGCGGATTGCGCGTAAACCTCGTAACTATATGCCTTACCTGGTGGCAATCGGTGCCGGGTTTGCTTGTGGCGGTTTCTGTAAGTTGTTCGGCTGTGACTGGATCGCGTTTTTGTTCGCTTCTATTTGTGCATTTGTCGGATTCCGTGTCCGAGCGCGTTGTATCGAGTTCGGGATAAATGTGTATATGAGTATTGCGATTGCGGCGTTTGTGGCGACTTGTCTGGCGTATGCTTCTTCTTTTTCGGGGCTGTCATCCACGCCTTACCATCCGTTGCTGGCTTGTGCTCTGTTTATCGTGCCGGGAGTACCGTTAATCAATTTTGTGGATGACATGATTGACAATCATTTGCTTGTCGGGATTACGCGGGCGGCCAATACGATGATGATGGTCGGAGCGATGACGTTCGGGATTGCTTTTGCCATGCGGGTGTTGGTAATGAACGATATAGAGATCGACCATAAGTTCAGTGAATTGAGCATGGTGCCGTACGATCCTTATTATATTTATGCCATTGCAGCGGCTATTGCAGCGATGGGTTTTTCAATGATTTTCAATATCCAGCGACGTTTGTTGTGGGTTGTGGCTTTAGGGGGGATCATTGCAGTGTGTACCCGTAATTTTGTGAATTTTGAGTTGGGATATGGTCCGGTGATCGGTTCGTTTATGGGAAGTTTTGTCGTGAGTCTGATTGCGGTAAAGGCGGTTCATTGGTTCGATGTCCCCAATCATGTGTTAACGATCCCGTCTGTTATCCCGATGATTCCGGGAGTACTGATGTATCGTTCGTTGTTTGCTTTTATCAACCTGCACGGGGTGATTGGTGAAGTGACCAATGCTTTTGCTAACGGGATCAATTCGGCTTTAATTATCCTGTGTATCTCTTTAGGTGTTGCCGTTCCGAATATCTTCGCTCGTCGCTACATTGCCAAAGACCGCCAGCGTTATCTTGAGGAAGAACTTGAAAAACGCAGGCAGCGTGGTAAGTTCATTGAATGGTAAGGAGATTCATGAATTATGATTTATGAGTTATAAAAGATTCATAAATCATAATTCAGTTCCAACAAGACAGTCTTGTTGGCTTTTAGGGAAGCTTTGACATCGATCAGGCGTTGGTTGCTGCTGCCACGGAAAAGAAGGCTTTCATCGCGTAGGGCTTGTTTGAATTTACCATCTACCAAGACGTCGATGTATTTGAGCAACTCTGCCTGTTTCGGATTGTCCAGAAGACGTTCGAAAGTATAGCCGGTATAACACCAGATGTTTTTCCGGCTTTTTTCTTTGATCGCCTGTGCCAGCTTGGTGAAACCTTCCGGTTGGAACATGGGGTCGCCGCCGCTGAAGGTCACGTTGGCAAAGTCGTCTGCCAAGACCTTCGTTAGAATCTCTTCCGTCGATATTTGTTTCCCCTTTTTTATGTCCCACGATTCGGGATTATGACAGCCAGGACAAGCGTTCGGACAACCTGCCGCATAGATCGCGGTCCGGAATCCCGGACCGTCGACAGTTGTATCTTCTATGATATCAATGATGGAAAGCACTTTGGAATTTGAAAATTAAGAATTGAAAAATAAAATGCTTGACTTATAAGCTTCAATTCTTGGTTTATAATATAACTGTTTATATCTCTCGCAATCTTCAATTTTTAATTATGGACGACCCTGTCGTTCAGTTCTGCCAGTTTCGCTTTGTTCCAGCGATCTGTCGTACCGACCAGGTAACCGGTGATGCGCTGTAGTTTGTCGAGATGGGTGCTGCCGCATTTCGGACATTTCTCCAAATGGGTTTCCGCATTTTCGTAGCCGCAGTCGAGGCAGCGGTTACGATTGTGGTTGACGGAACCGTAGCCAATATTATAACGGTCCATCATATCGACAACTTGCATGATCACTTCCGGGTTATGGGTCGCGTCTCCATCCATTTCGACATAGAAGATATGGCCTCCGCGTGTCATCTCGTGATAGGGAGCCTCCACTTCTGCCTTGTGGCGGGCGCTACATTTGTAATAAACGGGTACATGGTTGGAGTTTGTATAGTAGTCGCGGTCCGTGATACCGGGCAACGAACCGAATTTCTTACGGTCACGACGGGTAAATTTGCCCGACAAGCCTTCGGCCGGTGTTGCCAGTACGCTGTAATTATGCTGGTATTCCTCTGAAAACTGATTGGCCCTGTTACGGATATAGCTGACGATCTTCAGGCCTAACTCCTGCGAAGCCGCATCTTCGCCGTGGTGTTTGCCGGTGAGGGCGACCAGGCATTCTGCCAGGCCGATAAAACCGATCCCCAATGTACCCTGATTGATAACGGGTGCGATCGTGTCGTTCGGTTTCAATTTCTCGCTACCCAGCCAAAGAGATGACATCAGCAACGGGAACTGTTTGGCATATGCCGTTTTTTGGAATTCCATGCGCTCGTGTAGTTGGCGGGCGGTTATATCCAGCATGTGGTCGAGCTTGGCAAAGAATTGGGCGATCCGTTCTTCCTTGTTTTCAATGTGCATGCATTCGATAGCGAGGCGTACGATATTGATTGTCGAGAAAGAGAGGTTACCGCGGCCGATAGATGTTTTCGGACCGAAGCGGTTCTCGAATACACGCGTGCGGCATCCCATGGTCGCAACTTCGTGCATATAACGTTGCGGATCATCGGCACGCCAGTCTTCGCTCTGGTTGAATGTCGCGTCGAGGTTGAGGAAGTTCGGGAAGAAACGGCGAGCTGTAACCTTGCAGGCAAGCTGGTAAAGGTCGTAGTTACGGTCTTCCGGCAGATAGCTTACCCCGCGTTTCTTTTTCCATATCTGAATCGGGAAGATGGCCGTTTCGCCATTGCCGACTCCGCGATATGTGCTTTTCAATATCTCGCGAATGATACAGCGTCCTTCAGCAGAAGTGTCCGTTCCGTAATTGATGGAACTGAATACTACTTGGTTGCCTCCACGAGAATGGATGGTGTTCATATTGTGGATAAAGGCTTCCATCGATTGATGCACGCGGCTGACAGTTTTATTGACGGCATGTTGGATGATACGTTCGTCGCCACTCAATCCTTCGAGCGGACGATTCACATAGTCATCCAGTTTCTGCTGGTAGAGATGTGAATAATTCTGTCCGTTCAGTTCTTCCAGGTTCTTGATTTCTTCGATAAAACTATTGCGCACGTAAGGAGCCAGATAGAAATCGAATGCCGGGATCGCCTGACCACCATGCATTTCGTTCTGGGCTGTTTCGAGCGAGATACAGCCTAAAATACTGGCTGTTTCGATACGCTTTGCCGGGCGTGATTCGCCATGTCCGGCTGAAAAACCGTATTTCAGGATGTGGTCCAACGGATGTTGTACGCATGTGAGGCTCTTGGTCGGATAATAGTCTTTATCATGGATATGCAGATAGTTGTTTTCTACCGCCTCCTTGACCTCTTCGCTCAACAAGTAATCGTCAACGAACGGCTTGGTCGTTTCGCTGGAGAACTTCATCATCATGCCGGCGGGCGTGTCGGCATTCATATTGGCATTCTCGCGGGTGATGTCGTTGGATTTGATATTGATGATCTCCAGGAACATATCGCGTGTCTTGGCTTTGCGGGCGATACTGCGCTGGTTGCGGTAAGCTATGTATTTTTGTGCAACGTCTTTGCGGCTACTGTTCATCAGTTCCAACTCGACAGCGTCTTGGATGGCTTCGACAGTCATTTGCGAGTCGCCTTTGAAAGAAATATGATCCGTGATCTGGCGAACCAGCTCCCGGTCTTCCCCGTTTTCTGTGTGCAACATCGCTTTGCGGATAGCTGTTGCTATCTTTTCTTCGTTGAATCCAACGATACGTCCATCACGTTTAATAACTGTCTGAATCATGATAAATTTATTATTGAGGTTTGTGAATTTTGTAGTTGCAAAAGTATATAGTATAATAATATGGTAAACTTTTTGGAAAACTTTTGTGTAGTTAAAATATGTCAATTCATTGATATACAATTATTAATTTTGAGTAATTGGAAAACTTTAAATGGCTATCATGTTTTAATGTTGTCCAAAAGTGTATATCTTTTTCAACTTTTCGTGTATAATGTGGAAAACTTCTGAAGGAAGTGTTAACGTGAAAAAATAACTTGGAAAAGAGATACACGCTATGCTTTTTTTGTCTAATTTTGTCTTCGGATCGGTTTCGTATGATCAAATCAGATGATACGGATTAAAAGGGAATCGGGTGAAAATCCCGGACAGTCCCGCTGCTGTGAAGCTCCGTTTCAACATCCTGAAAACTACTTTTGCCACTGGTTTATGGTTATAAACCGGGAAGGCTTCGGGATGGGAGTCAGTCAGAAGACCTGCCGTTCATTAAAGGCTATTCTTTCCTCGTGGGTTAGGAGAATGGTTCGAAAATGTTTCTAACTTCATAAATAGTAAAAAGATGGAAAAGCTTTGCTTGTGTTGTGGCACAAAGTTTTCCGGCAATATTGATTTATTGTCAGGCGACTTTGCTGCTACTTATTTTTCTATACATAAATAGTATTGTTATTCGTTGTTAGAATATTGTTCAATAGTAATTAAAGTAAGAAGCTCCGTCGAAGTGATTCGCCGGAGTTTCGTGTCTTTTAAGCGCATAGCCGGATGTTTTTTTACTGTCCTCCCATAATATCCAACAGCTCGTTGGTGATAGCCTGCTGGCGGGTTTTGTTATATTGCAAGGTCAATTCCTGGATCAGGTCGTTGGCATTGTCGTTGGCCGTTTGCATCGCCATCATGCGGGCGGCATGCTCGGATGTCGTTGTGTCGAGTAATGTCGTGTAAATCGTTAGGTTGAGCAGCTTCGGAAAAAGCAATGCCTGAAGGCTTTCCGGCGACGGTTCCAGGATGTAATCGGTTGTCGGGACGGTGTTTTCAACCGAGACCTGTGGCAGGGTGACCGGCAGATAGACTTTATGGGTCAATACCTGTGTGGCCATATTCTTGAAATGATGGTAAAGCAGCTCCACTCGATCGGCCTTACCCGAAGAAAAGAGCTCCATCAGTTTTCCGGCGAGGCGGACAGCCTCTTCGTACGAAGGTTTCTCTCCTAAATGCAGGAAATCGTCTTCAGTCGTATAGCCCGCCTTGTGCAGTTCGTCAGCAATCTTTTTCCCGATGGGGTAGAGGCAGACGGCGGTGTGTTGTGCTTCTAATTCGTGCAAACGGGCAGATAGCTCTTTCCATACGTTGGCATTGAACGTGCCGCATAGTCCGCTGCTGGATGAGAAAACGGCGAGAGCGACCTGTTTCACCTCACGCTTTTCAGTGTAAGGTGATTCCAAGTCGCATTCCGCATCTAAAAGACCGTTTAAGATGGCGGAAAGTTTGTTTGCATAAAGGAGTGTGTGTTCGGTTAGCGTCTGGGTATGATGGAGCTTCGCTGAAGATACCATTTTCATGGCTGCGGTGATCTTTTGCGTACTCCGGATAGACGCGATCCGAACTTTTATTTCTTTTAATGATGCCATAATCCCTTTTTTTAATTGACAATTAGGTGTCGCTTGTTGTAATTGTCCATTGTCAATTGTTCATTGTCAGTTGTTTTGCTGTTTCTTCCAGTTTCTTCCGGATATCGTCGTTGATAGTTCCGGTTTTCAGGATGTCCAGTACGTCGTGCTGGTGTGATGTATGCAGTTCGTGCAGGAATTCCTTTTCGAAGTCGTGCACTTTATCCAACGGGACTCCTTTCAGCAATCCCTGTGTACCGCAGTAGAGGATGGCGATCTGCTCTTCTACAGGCATCGGGCTGTATTGGGGCTGTATCAGCAGTTGCGTGTTCTTTTGTCCTTTGTCGATCGTGAAAGCCGTTACAGCATCCATCTCTCCGCCGAATTTGGAGAATGATTCCAGTTCGCGAAACTGTGCCTGGTCGATCTTCAGCGTTCCAGCCACCTTCTTCATCGCTTTTAGCTGGGCGTTACCTCCTACACGAGATACCGAGATACCGACGTTGATAGCCGGACGGTTTCCTTGGTTGAAGAGGTCAGTTTCGAGGAAGATCTGCCCGTCGGTAATGGAGATGACGTTCGTCGGGATGTAGGCTGACACGTCACCCGCCTGGGTTTCGATGATCGGCAGGGCAGTCAGGGAACCGCCGCCTTTTACCTTATCCTTCATGCTGTCCGGCAGGTCGTTCATCTGCCGGGCCACTTCGGGCTGATTGATGATCTTGGCAGCCCGTTCGAGCAGACGGGAATGAAGGTAGAAGATGTCTCCCGGATACGCCTCGCGTCCGGAAGGACGGCGTAGGATCAGGGAGACCTCTCGATAGGCGACTGCCTGTTTCGAAAGGTCGTCGTAGACAACTAAAGCATGACGTCCGCTGTCTCGGAAATATTCACCGATGGCGGCACCCGCAAAAGGAGCGAAATATTGCATGGCTGCCGGATCGGATGCTGTCGCGCTGACAACGATCGTATAGTCCATCGCGCCTTTTTCTTGCAACGTGTTGACAAGCGAGGCGACGGTAGAACCCTTCTGTCCGATTGCTACATAGATGCAGTAGACTGGGTTACCGGCTTCGTAGTTACCACGCTGGTTGATGATCGTGTCGATGGCAATGGAGGTCTTTCCGGTCTGGCGGTCTCCGATGATCAGTTCGCGCTGTCCGCGTCCGATTGGGATCATTGCATCGACAGCCTTGATACCGGTCTGTAACGGTTCGTTGACGGGCTGGCGGAAGATAACACCCGGCGCCTTGCGTTCGAGTGGCATCTCGCAGGTCTCTCCCGTGATTTCCCCTTTTCCGTCGATAGGGTTTCCGAGCGGGTCGATCACACGTCCGATCATACCTTCGCTGACATTGATGGAGGCAATACGTCCTGTGCGTTTGACGATGTCGCCTTCCTTTACCTGGTCTGTTGGTCCCAGCAGAACAGCTCCCACGTTGTCCTCTTCCAGGTTCATCACGATCGCTTCCATCCCGTTGTCGAACTGCAGGAGTTCGTTAGCCTCGGCATTGTCGAGACCGTAAATCCGGGCTACGCCATCGCTCACCTGGAGCACCGTACCTACTTCTTCCGTCCGGATACCGGTACTGATCCCTTCCAATTGCTGGCGCAGGATGGCGGAAACTTCACTCACTTTTATCTGATCTGTCATACTTCTTTCTGTTTTTATCTGTTTTCGAGTAACCGGCTACGGATATCCCGTAGCTGTGTCGCATAGCTGGCATCTATCCGGTAGTTCCCGATACGCAGGCGGAAACCGCCGATCAGTTCCGGTTGTACAATGCCGGAGAATTCGATGGTGCTGCCTGTCTCTTCCTTCAGCTTGTTCTGGAGATGTACTTTCACTTCCTCGCTTACCGGAACTGCGGTACTGAACTGCACGCGGGTGATGCGTTTGTCTTTCCGGTACAGGTGGATATAGATATGCGCCATGAAGAGCAGGAGGCTTTCCCGTTTATGTTCCAGTACGAGGTGCATGAAACGTTCATACAAGTCGGAGACCTCTATGCCGCCTGCCGCTGTCAGCAGCTTGAGCTTTTCCTCTGCCGGGAGGATCGGATTGCCAAGGGCAACCCGCAGTCCGGGTTCGAGCGAGAAGCTATCTGCCAGCATCTTCATATCATCGTATACCCGCGTTTCCAGTCCTTTCTCCTTCGCTAAGGAGAAAAGGGCTTTCGCATACCGGGAAGAGATTGTTCCTATATCCATACGTTACGATTTACAAAACGATACCTCATCCAACAGCCGGTCGATGATTTGTTGTTGTTCCTTGTCGCGGCTGATCTTTTCTTTCATCACCTTCTCTGCTATGGCGATCGAAAGGTCGGCAATCTCGGAACGGACCTCGCGGATTGCTTTCTCCTTCTCTTCGCGGATACGTCGGGCTGCCTCTTCCACCTGCAAACGAGTTTCGGCGGCAGCTTTCCGGTGAGCTTCGTCGATGATTTGTTCCTTTTCGGCAAATGCTTCTTTCAGGATGGCATTCTGTTTTTCCTTTGCTTCGGCAAGTATCCGGGCCCCTTCGGCCTGGATATTGGCAAGCTGTTCATTCGCCTGGCGAGCCGTTTCAAGAGAGTTGTCGATGTAGGCTTTCCGTTGTTCCACTGCCTTGATGATGACAGGAAATCCGTATTTGGAAAGGATGACAAAGACAATCCCGAATGAAACGATCATCCAGAACAGAAGTCCCGAATCCGGTGTTAATAATGACATAACCTGTTACTTTTTATTGGAACAAAGCCAGGAAACATACCACGATGGCAAACAACGCCACACCTTCAACCAGAGCTCCCATGATCAACATCGAGGTACGGATCTCGCCCGCTGCAGAAGGCTGGCGGCCGATTGCTTCGACAGCTCCTTTTCCGATCAGACCGATACCTATACCTGCACCGATAGCGGCAAATCCCGCTCCGATTGTTGCTCCCATCTTCGCTATGCCCATTCCGGCAGCTGCTTGTAATAAAATAGTCGATAACATTGTGCTTTAAACTTTAAATTAGTAACCTAATATATTTAATCTTTAACCTTAGCCAAACCTATATAATTGGCTGACAATAATGTGAATATATATGCTTGCAGACAAGCCACCAGCAATTCCAGACAGTTCATGAACGCGCAGAACAGCACCGAAACGATCGTCATTCCGAAATTCACCAACAACCCCATCGATACCGTGATAAAGATCAGGCAGGTGAGGGCGAGGATGATCGTATGTCCTGCCATGATATTGGCAAACAGACGGATCATCAAGGCAAACGGCTTGGTGAATACGCCGAAAAACTCGACAAAGGGCATGATCGGTAACGGCAGTTTCAGGTAGATCGGCGCTTTGGGCCAAAATATCTCTTTCCAATATTCCTTTGTCGCAAACAGGTTGACAGCGATAAACGTACATCCCGCCAAGACGGCCGTGACCGCAATGTTGCCGGTGATGTTGGCCCCTCCCGGAAAGACCGGGATGATTCCGATCAGATTGTTGATCAGGATAAAGAAGAAGACCGTCAGCAGATAAGAGGAAAACGGCCTGTACTCTTCTTTGCCGATCGACTCCTTGATGACGCCGTCCTGTATGTAGGAAATAATCATTTCCATCAGGCCGGTAAACCCGCTCGGAACCTGGTTCGGATGTCTCTTGTACCAATGGGCGGTCCGTAGAACTACGAACAGCAGGATGCCGCAACTCAGGAACAGGCCGCAAACATTCTTGGTCAGCGACAAGTCGACCGGACGCACCTCTTCTCCGCGGCTGTTCTTTTCCACCACCTTGCCGGCGTGTTCGCCTTCTGTAGCGATATAATAGTTGTGATGCGCTTGGCCGTGATGTAAATGGTGGGAGAGGAACATGTCCCATCCACGCTCTTCACTTTTGACCAATATCGGCAGAGAGATGGCGATCTCCTTTCCGTTCCATTCAGTAATATGCCAGGTGTAAGCGTCTTGGATATGGGAAAAGACAATATCCTGGACATCGATGCCTTCCTTTTTGGAATCAGCATGAGCCGGGGCCAGAAAACAGAGCCACATCAGCAATACTATCCATATCAACCTGTTATTTTTGATATTGTTCATCATTTTCCTTTTTCTCTCTTTTCATTCTTTTCTTCTCGAACAGATAAACCGTATACGTTTCCAATCCCAAATAGATAAAATAGAAAAGCATCAGGGTGAAGCCGAACATTCTCAAATTTTCTCTGACCAGTGCGGCATAAAGCCACAGGAAAACAACGGCAAGGGTGAACTTGCAGAAACGGACTACCATGAAAGCGGTAATCGTCACATCGCCGTTTTTTCTTTTCTTCCGGTCAAGTATATAGGTCATCACAATTGCCATCACCCAGTAAAAGATCGGAATGGAAGGATACCATTTGAAATAATGATCCGGCCAGATCGTGTATAATAATCCTCCTAACGTCACACCGATGGCTGCATTGATAAATGTAATCAATCCCATCAGCTTTAATTTTAACCATCCAGTCATGTCGTCGTATATACTTTTATTTATTCGATGCAAACAGATATGTAATCATCCTTAACCTCTACGAATCCGCTCTTGATAGCCTGTTCGCCTTTTTTGCCATCGTGTTCATATTGGATGGTTCCCTGTCGGAGGGCGGCTATCAGCGGGGCATGATGGGGGAGGATATCAAATGAACCGGCTGCTCCCGGAAAGGAAACACGCTCTGCTTCGCCTTCGAAAAGAATGCCGTCCGGTGATACAATTTCCAATCTCATATCCATTTTTAATTTGCTTGTTCAGCCAATCGCTTTGCTTTTTCCATCACGTCCTCGATCGTGCCTACGTTCAAGAAAGCCTGTTCGGGGATATCGTCCGTCTCTCCGTCCATGATCATCTTGAATCCTCGGATCGTATCTTCGATGGAGACCATGACGCCCGGTACACCGGTGAATTGTTCCGCCACGGAGAACGGCTGTGAAAGGAAACGCTGTACACGGCGAGCGCGGTTGACGGTCAGGCGGTCTTCGTCGGAAAGTTCTTCCATGCCGAGGATCGAGATGATGTCTTGCAGTTCCTTGTTGCGTTGGAGGATTTGTTTCACACGCTGTGCCGTTTCGTAATGCTCTTTGCCCACGATCAACGGGTCCAGGATGCGCGAAGTGGATTCCAACGGGTCGACGGCCGGATAGATACCGAGTTCGGTGATCTTACGGCTCAATACCGTGGTGGCATCCAGATGTGTAAAGGTCGTTGCCGGAGCCGGGTCCGTCAGGTCGTCTGCTGGCACATAAACTGCCTGAACGGAAGTGATGGAACCTTTCTTAGTGGAAGTGATGCGTTCCTGCATGGCTCCCATCTCGGTGGCCAGTGTCGGCTGGTAACCGACGGCGGACGGCATACGTCCCAGCAGGGCGGATACTTCCGAACCGGCCTGTGTGAACCGGAAGATATTGTCGATAAAGAAAAGGATGTCTTTTGTTTCCCCCTCTGCCGCCAGGTCACGAAAAGACTCGGCGATCGTCAGTCCTGAAAGGGCTACCGAAGAGCGGGCTCCCGGCGGTTCGTTCATCTGGCCGAAGACCAGTGTCGCCTGCGACTTGGCCAGTTCATCATAATCGATCTTGGACAAATCCCAATGACCTGCCTCCATGCTTTTCTTGAATTCTTCGCCGTAGCGGATGACTCCGGATTGGATCATCTCGCGCAACAGATCATTTCCTTCGCGTGTACGTTCACCCACACCGGCAAAGACGGAGAATCCGTTGTTCTTCTTCGCGATGTTGTTGATCAACTCCATGATCAGAACCGTCTTTCCTACGCCAGCTCCCCCGAACAGACCGATCTTGCCTCCTTTGGAGTAAGGTTCGAGCAGGTCGATCACCTTGATACCGGTGTATAAGACTTCACGGCTGGTGGTCAGGTCTTCGAACTTGGGCGGTTCACGATGGATCGGAAGAGCCCCTTTCTTGTCGAGTTCGGTCATTCCGTCAATGGGATTCCCCGTTACGTTCATCAAACGCCCTTTTACCTGGTCGCCGACCGGCATCGTGATGGGCGAACCGTGCGAAATGGCTTCCATTCCTCTCTTCAGTCCGTCTGTCGTATCCATCGCTACGGTACGGACCGTGTTTTCCCCAATATGCTGTTGGACTTCCACAATCAGGATTTTTCCATTGGGGCGGGTTATCTCCATTGCATCGTGAATGCGGGGAAGTGTTATCTTTTCTTCCTTGCCATTATCGAAATGAATGTCCACGACCGGACCGATAACCTGTGAGATATAACCTTTTATTTCTCCCATACAATCTCTTTTTTCCTTAATCCTATTCAAATCTTCAGCTGCAATATTACGAATTATGAATTTCCGAAAACCGGAAATATTACTTTTTGAGTCTTTTTGTACTTAGTTAAATATTCAACTAATTTCAACCTCTTCTAAAATGAACCAATCGAGTTCTGAAATGAACCAAAATAGTAGGAATAGCTTATTTTGTAAACCATAGAGATAGAAGATTCTAAGCATGATATGCCGTTTTGTTGGCGAAAAACAGATGAAATGTTTTACTTTGTTAAATAAAAAGGATTACTCATCTGTTTTTTCTACCTTTGCAATCGGATTATGGTGTAACCGTATTTGCTTCCGCTGACGGTTAGTAAAAGGGAATCCGGTGAAAGTCCGGAGCTGTACCCGTAGCTGTAAGTTCTGAAACCCCGGCAAATCTTGTTGCCACTGGTGGTTCAATTGAGAATTGACAATTTGAACACCGGGAAGGCTGCCGTTAGTTGGTAATTGTCCATTATCAATTATCAATTGAAAAGGGGGGAACAAGCCAGAAAACCTGCCATTATTCGGTATCCGGTTCCTCGGGTAAAGGAACTGATGAATCGAAAAGGTATGCAGAATATATTTGTAAAACGATTGTCGGGCCTGTTATGTGCCTGGCTATTTCCGTTTGCCGCTTTGTATGCGCAGGTAGACACGACGACCTATCACCAGCTTTCGGGTGTCGAGGTGTTAGGAAAGGTACGCCCTTCCACCACCCGTGAGAGTACACCGCTTCAGGTGATGGACAAGGCTGGGATCGAACGGCTCGGTGTGCAGGACTTGTCGGAAGCCGTAAAACGCTTTTCCGGTGTGACCGTACAGGATTACGGAGGTATAGGAGGTTTGAAAACCGTTTCCGTCCGCAGCCTCGGTGCCAAACATACGGCTGTCTGCTATGACGGGGTGACGGTCACGGATGCACAGAGCGGCCAGGTGGATATCAGTCGCTTTTCACTGGACAATGTCGATATGATCTCCCTGTCGATCGGTCAGGCCGACGATATCTTCCAGACGGCACGGATGTACGCTTCGGCAGGGGCGTTGAGCATAAAGACAAGTCGGCCCGTATTCACTGATCGTTCGTACCATCTGAAAGCACAAGTAAAAGCCGGTTCGTTTGGTTTGGTAAATCCTTATTTACGGTATGAGCAGAAGCTGGGGAAAAAGTGGTATACTTCTTGGCACGGCGATTATTTACGAGCGGATGGGAATTATCCATTTACGTTGGTGAATGGTAATTTGATAGAAAAGAAGAAGAGATACAACAGTGATATCGAATCGTGGCGTACGGAATTGAATTTTACAGGTGATTTAGGGAAGTTCGGTACATTATCGATGAAAGGATATTATTTTGACTCCCATAGAGGATTGCCCGGATCTGTAATATTTTATAATGATTATTCGGGTGAACGTTTGTGGGATAGGAATGCTTTTGCACAGATTCATTATGAGAATCATATAACTGAAAAATTTACTTTCCAGGCACAGGCTAAATATAATTATTCGTGGATGCGCCATTTGGATGTTGATAATAAATATGAATCGGGACGACAGGATGATCGATATACACAAAAGGAATATTATCTTTCTATTTCGGGGCTATATTCTTTGGCTGATCATCTTTCTTTGGCTGTAGCTGAAGATTATTTCATTAATTCATTGGATAATACAATTCCAGAATGCCCGTTCCCAAAACGATATACGTCTTTGACGGCTTTGGCTATCCAGTATAAAGATCCGAGACTGACTGCTACTACCAGTTTGTTAGGAACATATATAACCGAGAATGTAGAGAGAGGAGACAGACCGTCTGATCGTAAACGATTATCTCCTGCTGTAAGTCTTTCTTGGCGAGTTCTGTCAGACCATAACTTCCGTTTACGAGCCTCTTATAAAGATATATTTCGTGTTCCGACTTTTAATGATCTATATTATTTGAGGATAGGCAATACTGATTTGAAGCCGGAACGGGCGACTCAATACAATGTAGGTATGACATGGAGTGGTTTGTTGCCTTTTATTAATTATCTGAATGTTTCAGTAGATGGTTATTACAATCGTGTGAGTGATAAGATCGTTGCTATACCGACAATGTTCATTTGGAAAATGATGAATATGGGAGAGGTCTCGATCGGAGGAATTGATGTGAATTTATCGACAGAAGTTCCTCTGTGGAAAAATATCTCCTTAACCGGACAAATGTCTTATTCTTGGCAACATGCGATAGATATAACAGATGAAACAGAAAAGAACTATCGGGATCAAATACCTTATACCCCCAAACATTCGGGAAATTTTTCTGCGGCATTGCAAATGCCTTGGATTAATATTTCTTATTTATTGACAGTGGTTGGAGATCGTTATGCCAGTCCGCAAAATATAGAGAGAAATTTGATAGATCGTTATGCAGAACAGACTGTTTCGTTAAACCGGACGTTTACTTTTGGATCTTGTTCTTTGCGGTTACAATTTGATATTATAAATATAGGTAATATAAATTATGATGTGGTAAAGTACTATCCCATGCCTGGACGTTCTTTCCGAGGAGGACTTGTTTTTATATATTAAGACTAGATATTGATTAACAAACAATTAATGTAATTGAAAATGAAAAAGAATTTTTATTGGTTTGCTTGTTTTGCTTGTGCAACTGTTGCATTAGCGTTTTCTTCTTGTAATGATGATAAGATAGAACCGGATATAGAGGTTCCGACAGAAGTGACAGGGGTTTATATTCTGAATGGCGGTGATTATGGAGGAAACAATGCTGGGATTTCTTATTTAGACTCAGAAGGGAAGGTAACTGAAGATATTTTTAAGAAGCAAAACAATCGTGCTTTAGGCGATATGGGGCAGCATATGATTAAATATGGTTCGAAACTATATGTATCGATGTATGGCTCGAAAACTGTTGAAATCTTGGATGCAGCAGATGCCACAAGTCTGAAACAACTGACTTTGACAGACGATCAAGGAGCAATACGTCCTCCTCGTATGTTTGCAGCTTACAATGGTAAGGTATATCTGACAACATTCGATGGTTATGTGGCTAAAATCGATACTGCATCGATGGCTGTTGAAGGCTATGTAAAAGTTGGACCTAATCCGGATGGTATAACGATTGCTAATGAGCGCATCTATACAGCTGATACAGATGGTATGAATTGGCCGAGCCAAAGTACTAGAGTCTCTGTTGTCGACATAAATAGCTTTGAGTTTGAAAAAACGATTACAGTATCATTGAATCCGAATTATATCTATTCAGATTCCGATGGGGATGTATATGTTATTTGCATGAGCGACTATTCAGATGACAAATCGTATATTGTACAACGTATTGATGCTAAAACTGACGAAGTAAAGACTGTTGAAGGTATTAAGGCTTATAAAATGACAGTTGCGGATGATATCGCTTATATCATGTTTAATGATTATTATGCAAATGAAGTGAAGTACTATAAATATGATTTGAAAAATGAAAAATTGCTAAGTGATAATTTTATTACGGACGGAACAGTAGTCAGCTCTCCTAATGGCATCGGGGTAGATCCGGTAACAGGTGATATCTATGTAGGAAAAAGTAATAAGAAGAATAACGGTGATGTATATGTCTTTTCTTCTGAAGGAAAGCTGAAATCTCAGTTTGAAACGCTTCCTTATCCGGCCGATTTTGTATTTATGACTAATAAGTAAAAATATATTCACTTGAAACGAATTTGTTTTTTCGTAATTCTTGTACTTTGGGCTGTTTCGTGTATACAACCCAAAGTACAAAATTCTGCTGGAAATAATTTATTAACTTCCGACACCATCCGCTACGCCCAGGGATTTACCGTGCATCATTTCGACGGCTATACGGCTGTTGAAGTGCGTGATCCGTGGGACAGTACGCGTCTGTTGCAACGGTATCTTTTGGTAGACCGTGACCGGCCTGTTCCCGGAAACCTTCCGAAAGGAACGGTCGTGCAGGTTCCGGCACAGAATGTCGTGGTTTATACATCCGTGCATGCGGCTATTATCGACCAGTTGGGCGAGACAGGGCGGATCATAGGCGTTTGCGAGCCTCGCTATATGGACACCCCTGCCATCCGGGAAGGGCTGAAAGCCGGACGGATTGCCGATATGGGAGAGGCGACCGCCCCTAATGTGGAGATGATGATCGACAAAGGCGCCGAGCTTGTGATCGTTTCTCCTTTCCAGAATAGTGGCTACGGGCCGGTCGAGAAGTTGGGAATCCCCATTATCGAGGGAGCCGATTATATGGAATCGCTGCCGTTGGGACGTACCGAATGGATTCGTTTCTACGGGATGCTGTTCGGTAAGGAAGCGTTGGCCGATTCCATTTTCAGGCAAACGGAAAAGAGTTATCTCGATCTGAAACAGCTGGTCACGGCCGATATGCCTCGCCCAACCGTTATCTCCGAAAAGAAGTTCGGCGCTTCCTGGTTTATGCCGGCAGGAGATAGCTATATCGCCAATATGTATGCCGATGCCGGAGCCGATTATGTTTTCAAGGAACTCCCCGGAGCCGGAAGTACGCCTTTGGCTTTCGAGACGGTACTCGACCGGGCTATCCATGCCGATATGTGGCTGATTAAGTATAACCAGTCCGGAGACATGACCTACGGTGACCTGCGTGCCGAATACGCGCCGTACGAGAACTTCGATGCCTTTAAGAACCGCCGGATTTATTCCTGCAATACGGGACTTGTCCCTTATTATGAGGAATTTCCTTTGCATCCCGATTACCTGCTGAAAGACCTGATCTGGGTGTTCCATCCGGAATTGCTGCCCGGCTACAGTCCTCGTTACTATCGGAAGATGCAGGACTAACCGGCAACGAAAGTTTGTGGAGAATAATCTATATGTTTGTTGCATAGTGGATTGTGTAGATGAAGGATTTTTTTTCATTATCGATGACAGTACGAAGATAAGGCCCCGCTACAGGCAGGAATACCGTTTCGGGAAGATCGGCGAAGATCGGTGCAGAAACAGGTAGGAAGAGGTAGGAAATAGATGTCATTATATTTTGAATATCAGCATTTATTGCTTATCTTTATAGGGCAATGAAGCGATGGGGATGAGGAGGAGGAATGAATTCGACGTCAGGCGTTACAGGTAGCAGGTATAGACGGCCCTTTACGGTCCGGATTCGATGTCGGCATCAGCTGATAACGGTTGTCCAGCTGGATGGGGGGCAAACCCGGAGCTGCAGGTGAGGATGATCGTGCAATATCAAGGTGAGCCTTGAAACAAGGGACTTCTGTGTACGAAACAAGGGACTTTGACGTGTCAAACCAAGAAGTTCGGGAGGTAAAAGACCGGACTTCCGGATGCGAAAGAAGGGATTTTTCTCGTTCCTGTCGTGTCTTTTTCTATGCCGGTTTAAAAGGGCACAAGGAAATGAGTTTATATATATATATTATTAATATATTTATTCTAAGATGTAGGATTGAAACGCAATGAACGAAAAACCTCTGTAATCTGCTTGCAATGAATGGTTTATATTGAGACATTGACTGCACCGTTTGTTTGCCTTGGTGAAATCGGAGTGGCGGTAATTGTTAAAACACAGGTACAGTTAAGGTCCATCAGGTATTCGTTTTTTGTAATGAAGTCGTTGATAAAAGAAGTATGTGTCAGACCATATTCCACAATTAATGATTACATTTGTGCGTATAGATTGTGATTGAGTCTGAATAAGATAGTTCAATATGGAACCTTCCTTGTCGTTTTGATTCTTGTCGTGGCATGCAATCAAGACAAAAGGAAGGAAGTAGCGGTGCAAAGTGTCACCAACAAATGAATAATGAAATATAATTTCAATTTGCAATGAAAAAAAGAATAACGATTGGGACGCTTACCCTCTTATCTCTCATGGGAATGTTCGGCTGTAAGCAGCAGGAAACGGTCGAGGCACTTATGACTCTTGATGTAAAAGCCGATTATCCGGAAAAGGAATGGGTTGTTCAAGACTTTTTGGATGTGGAATACATCCCGTTGGAAACGAACGACGAGTTTATCACCCAAGGCAGTGTCAAGGCGATAGGAAAGCGGTTCGTGCTGGTGACGAATCTGCTCAACGATGGCAATATCTTCGTTTTTGACAGAAAGACAGGCAAGGCGGTCAGGAAAATCAATCGGAAGGGACAGGGAGCCGAGGAGTATGCTTTTATCAACGGGATCATCCTGGATGAGGAAAAAGACGAGATGTTTGTCAATAGTGCTTCGAACAAGAAGATATTCGTCTATGACTTGCAAGGGAATTTCAAGCGGAGTTTCCAGCATGCCGAGGGCGCGCAGTATCTGGATGTGTTCGATTATGACGCCGACAATCTGATCTGCTACGATATGTCTGCTTCTTATAAGGACGGGCAGAAAAGGGATAAGGAGTTTTACCATGCACTCATATCGAAGCAGGACGGAAGTGTCACCCGGGCAATTCCGCTTCCTTTTGACATTATCAAGGCTCCGTTTGTTCAAAAGGGGGATATGGTTGCTGTCGCTTCCGTTCGCTCTATCACGCCTGACCAGGGAAACTGGCTGCTTGCCGATACCTCTTCCGATACGGTGTATCGCTATATTCCCGGAAAAGACAAATTAATCCCGTTCATCGTAAAAAAGCCGGCGGAAAATCCGGATATGTTCCTTACGATGGGGGTGAACACTGGTCGTTATTGTTTCATGCAAACCATTGGAAAAGAGTTTAATTTTGAAAAAGGAAGGGGTTTCCCGACTACGGACTTGATGTACGACAGCCGTGAAAAGGCTGTATTCAAGCCGATAGTGCTCAATGCTAATTATACGACCCGGAAAAGGGTGGACTTGATATCCCGTCTCGGAAACGAGGAAGTGGCCGCCTATGAGATTCTTTCTGCCGACCGGTTGGTCGAGGCCTACGGGAAAGGTGAGTTGAAAGGCGGGTTGAAAGAGATTGCGGCCGGTTTGGACGAAGAGTCGAATCCCGTGTTGATGTTGGTCAAGCATAAGAGATAGAACCGGAAGGAAATAAAATCCCCCCGTACTCTTACAAGCGAGCCGGGGGATTTTCAGTTTGGCATTTTTATTATAGGGAGTTGTTTTAAGTTATCATGCCCAGCCGTTCAACATTCCGTAGAAATACATGGGTTTCAGGAAATAAACCTTCAACAGCCATGCGGCCCATTGCTCTTTCGATGTGTCCAGCAACGTGAACGTGAACGAGTTTTGCGCCTCTTTCTTATAGTTGAACTCACACAAGAGAACATGCCCGTAGTCCGTCACGATCGGGCAGGCGGCATATCCGTCGTATTTCTCTGCCGGTTCTTTGCCTTCCATCAGCGAGATCAGGTTCTTGGCTGCGATCGGCACTTGCTTGCGGATTGCTGCGGATGTTTTGCTGGTCGGGATTCCGGCTACGTCTCCTAGGGAAACGATATTCGGATATGTTTTGTGTACCAGTGTCTCTTTGTCTACCATAACCCAGGCATCGGCAGCCAGTTTACCTTCCGTCCAGCCCAGTCCGGCTTCTCTTACAAAATCGGGGGCCGACATCGGCGGTGTGAAATGCAGGAAATCATAATCTTCTACAAACGGAGTGTAGACTTTCTGATCGCCCACTGTTTCGATCTTCTCGAAATGAACCTGTTTGGCAGCCGTATCCACACCTTTCACTCGTACATTCAGGTTGATAGGAATGTTACGCTCTTTGTAGATTTCCAACAAGCGGGGAGTGAAAAACGGGACATCATACAGCTCTTTGGATGCTGTGTAAAAATTCAGATCTATCGTTTCGCGTGTACCCTGTTTGCGGGTATAGTGTTCTGTCAACAAACAGATTTTCTTGGGAGCACCTCCGCATTTGTGCTTGGTATAAGTATCAGTGTAGATTCCACGTCCACCCGTCTTGGAGAATTCCTGTATGGCTTTCCAAGTCTTTTGTGCACCTTCGAAATCATAGATGCTGTGGGCGTTCCCTTGTCCAAGTGTCGCTTGCGTGATACCTTCTACCTTTTCCCAGTTGATTTGGATTCCGGGAGTCAGGACCAGGAAGTCGTAGGCGATCTTTCCGTTATTTTTGGTCGTTACCTGATTCCATACGGGATCGACGGCAGCAACAGAATCTTTAATCCATTTGATGTCATTGGGTATGCAGTCCTCCTGCTTTCTCCAGACGTCATCCGGTTGATATACACCCGATGCGATTAAGGTGAACCCCGGCTGATAAAACTGACGGTCACTGGGATCGATCAAAGTGATATCCGGCTTGTCCAGCCAACTCTTTAAACGGGCAGCCATACTGATACCGGCAGCACCTCCGCCGATAATTACAATTTTACCTTTGGCTTTGCTTGAAAATGCTTTTGCCTTTTGGGTACTTGCAGCAGTCAGTAAACCGGCCATTGCCATCAGTTTGAAAAAGTGGCGGCGGTCGATACCTTTCTTCTCGAACGCCTTTAATTGATCTTCCAGTTCGTGTTTCATCATGTATGAAAATTAGATTTTGATCGCAAAGAAAGGATAATCCGCAGGAGCGTACAAAGAAAGGACTACTACATGGCTTGCGCAAGTGCTTTGAGTGGAAAGAAATACTACAACATTACTTTCTCATGTCTTTTTATGATGCATTTAATTATCTGATATGTAATAGTATATAAGATGTGAAAATCTGAGAAAATATTTTCAGAAATTCATTAGGAAATCGACGAGATTCGTATCTCCTTCCAGCTCCAAACGCTTCCTTAGACGGTATCGGCGCAGCTCTATTGCCCGTACGGATACGTTCATGAGGGATGCTATTTCCTTTGTGGAGAGATTCATGCGGAGCAAGCAACAGATGCGGAGATCGCCTGTCGTGAGATCGCTGTATCGCTGTCTGAGGCGGTCCATGAAATTTTGGTGCGTGCTGTTGAAATAGCTTTCGAACAGTACCCAGTCCGCTTGGTTGTTCAAAGTCTCTTCCATCAGCGTCTTCATGCGGATGTAGAGTTTGTTCGGATAACGTTCGCCTAGCGTTTCTTTTTGTTTTTCCAGTTCTTCCAACAGGCTTTGGATGGCCTGGTTGCGTTTGACGAGGGCTGTTGTCTGAAGTGTCAGTTCGTTGTTCTTGTTTTGCAGTTCGGCTTCGAGCATCCGGTTTTTTATGACCTGCATCTGCTGTTGCTCGGCTTGCCGTTCGGCTTCGGCTTTTTCCTGTTCTTCCTTATGCAGGTTCTTCAGGTTGTAGCGGAGCACGGCCTGTACGAGAAACCAGACGAGTGTGATATAGACCAGCCATGCCCATACGGTATTATACCAGGGAGGGCGGACTTCGATGGGCAGTGTGAGTTCGGGATAGGGACCCTTGATGACGTATTTGCGGACTTTCAATTCATACCTCCCTTCCGGCAATTGCAGGAAAGTGATTTTCCCGTCGTGTTGCCAGGCTGACCAGTCTGAAGATACGCCTTCGATCTTGTAGCTGATCTGGTGGTTGGAGGTGAATATCGTGGTGCCTGCCCAGACATTGAACTCCTGGAAGTTGTGCGGGAGAGAAATGCGTTGCGTGTTGATCGGCAAGTGATGGATACCGGAAGCATCGACGTATTCGAGTCCCGAAACTTTCAGGGGAGTGCTGCCCAGGCTATTGCCGATCAGTTCCCGGATATTGACCAATAAAGTTCCTTGCATGGCAGAGACCAAGACCAGGGAGTCGTTCAAAGGGATGATCCGTTTGCCTCTCGTCACGAGGTTCATATTGTAATTGTCGAAGAGCAGGCGGCATTTCAATGTTCCGATGCCGTCCGCTACGTGAAACAGTCCGGCTTCGTTTTCGATGGAAAGCCAGTAGAGGTTGTCACCGGCCGGATAAACATGTTCGGCATCGGCAAATACGCCCACTGCTTCCGTGTCCCTAAATAATTTCTTAACGGTCGGAGCGGGGTCTTTTTCGATCCTAAAGCAAGGTTGCGCTTCGGCTTTGCTTACGGCGATGAAAGGGCTTGTGGCTCCCAATGAGCGCTTGAAATAGCCGAGGTTGGTTTGGATATACAACTCTTCGCCATCTAGTCCGGCATTCACCAGTTTGCCGATCTCGCTTCTTTTTCCTAACAAAGTGATCGGAGGATCGAAAGAGATTTGTGATAATCCGTTGTCGAGCGCCACCCAGATTTGCCGGTTGTCCTGTACGCAGATAAAGCGGACGATATTGTCTTGTAGTTGGTTCTGTAAAGACAGGTGTTGCAGGATCGTACCGTCGGAGTCTGTGATATATAATCCTTGTGTGAGGGTTCCGATGAAAAAGAGCGTTCCGTTGGTAGCGAAGGCACTCGGCTGTGCATCCTGTATTTCTTTCGGTAAAGTAAAAGGTATTTCAACAGGGGGTGGAGTGAAGCGGATTTCTGGCGGGACCGTGTCCAACGGGTGGTAGCGGAGGATTCCGTCTTTGTCGTATGTCCAGCTTCCCAACATCGTCTCGTTGCGGGTGTAGATCGTGTCGTTGTAGTTCGTTACGCCGGTCACCTCTTCCTGTCCCGGCAGCGAATATAGTTTCCATGTGTTGCCGTCGAAAGCAAGCAGGCCGGAATTGTTGGCGACATACAGCATACCGTCGGGTGTCAGCGAAAAGCCCCAGTTCTGGCAGCTCGCTTTATAATCGTCGACCGTATAGTTTTTTACAAATACATAAGGAATGGCTACTGACGCGCGCATGGCATGTGCCGTGAACAGAAAAGAAATGAGAATGGTCAGCAGTCTGTACATAAGTCTAAATGAATATAGGCACGGAAGTCCAATACTTCCGTGCCTGAATGAGGTTACAAATATAATGAAATTCCTATTTACTTGTATTCCTGCCAGCTCTTAATCTGGATGTCTTTTTCGTCCATATTACAGAAAGCGCTGATGAAAGCACTTGCCAAGCGGGCGTTGGTGATCAATGGAATGTTGTGATCGATCGCTGCACGACGGATCTTATAGCCATTGGTCAGCTCGCGCTTGCTGTGGTCTTTCGGAATGTTGACAACCAGTTCGAACACGTGCTTGCTGAACATATCCATGATGTTCAGGTCGCCCTGTTCGTCCGGCCAGCAAACTGCTGTCGCAGAGATGCCGTTTTCATTTAAGAATTTAGCCGTTCCAGCCGTTCCGTAGATGTTGTAACCTTTGGCTGCCAGCATATGGCACGGTTCCAGCAGTTCAGCCTTGCTCTTGGCGGCACCGGAAGAAACCAGTACGTTCTTCTGCGGGATTCTATTTCCGACAGCGATCATGGCAGAAAGCAATGCTTCGTTGAAGTCGTCGCCGATGCAGCCTACTTCACCTGTAGAGCTCATATCTACGCCCAGTACAGGGTCGGCCTTATGCAGACGGGCGAATGAGAACTGCGAAGCCTTCACACCGATCCAGTCGATGTCGAATGCACTCTTGTCCGGTTTGGTGTAAGGAGCGTCAAGCATGATGCGGGTTGCCGTTTCGATAAAGTTGCGTTTCAGGACTTTTGATACGAACGGGAAACTGCGGGATGCACGCAGGTTACATTCGATAACCTTCACATCGTTGTTCTTGGCTAGGAACTGGATGTTGAACGGTCCGCTGATGTTCAACTCTTTGGCGATCATTTTGCTGACCTTCTTGATACGGCGGGCTGTTTCGAAGTAGATCTTCTGTGCCGGGAATACCAATGTCGCGTCACCGGAATGGACACCGGCAAACTCGATATGTTCGGAGATTGCGTACTCGACCACTTCGCCATTCATGGCTACCGCGTCGAATTCTATCTCTTTCGCCCCTTGCAGGAATTCGGAAACAACTACCGGATATTCTTTGGAAACCTTGGCTGCCAAGTTTAGGAATTCGATCATCTGCTCCTTACTGTGGCATACGTTCATGGCTGCGCCGGAAAGCACGTAAGACGGACGGATCAGGATTGGGAAACCGACCTTTGCGATAAAGGCGTCGATCTCTTCCATGCTGGTCAACTCGGCCCAACGTGGCTGGTCGATACCTAACGTATCCAGCATTGCGGAGAATTTGTGACGGTTTTCGGCACGGTCGATCGACAGTGGTGAAGTACCCAATACAGGTACGTTCTGGCGGTACAGTTTCATGGCCAGGTTGTTCGGTATCTGTCCACCTACGGAGACGATTACGCCCTTCGGCAGTTCTAAGTCCATGACATCGAGCACGCGTTCGAACGAAAGCTCGTCGAAGTACAGACGGTCGCACATGTCATAATCGGTGGAAACCGTTTCCGGGTTATAGTTGATCATGATGGATTTATAGCCTAACTTGCGGGCTGTCTGTGCGGCATTCACCGAACACCAGTCGAACTCAACGGAAGAACCGATGCGGTAAGCGCCCGATCCCAGAATCACGACGCTCTTGTCGTTCGGATAGTAAGAGATATCGTGCTGGCTGCCGTCGTATGTCATATACAGGTAGTTCGTCAGTTCGGGATGTTCCGATGCGATCGTATTGATGCGTTTTACACTCGGCAGGATACCTAATTTCTTACGCAGGTTGCGCACGCGGATATTTTCCTTTTCCATGTTGCCTTCCGGGTTTTCAACATAACGAGCAATCTGGAAGTCGGAGAATCCCAGGCGTTTTGCTTCCTTCAGCACATCTTCAGGCAGGTCTTCGATCTTATCGTAAGCAGACAATACTTTCGTATAGTCTACGATGTTTTTCAGTTTTTCCAGGAACCACGGAGTGATCTTGGACAGTTCGTGGATGCGGTCTACCGTGTAGCCTTTTTCAAGCGCTTTGGCCACGGCGAAGATACGGAGGTCGGTCGGGTTGGCCAGCGCGTCGTCCAGGTTATCGAATTCCACGTCGTTGTTGCCGACGAAACCGTGCATGCCCTGTCCGATCATACGCAGACCTTTCTGCATGATTTCCTCGAAGCTCTTGCCGATCGACATAATCTCGCCGACAGATTTCATGCTCGAACCGATCTGGCGGCTTACACCGACAAACTTAGTCAGGTCCCAACGCGGGATCTTTACGATCATGTAATCTACTTCTGGTGCTTTGTAAGCGGAGTTGGGAGTTCCCATCTCACCGATTTCGTCAAGGCTGTAACCTAATGCCAGCTTGGCAGCCACGAATGCCAGCGGATAACCGCTCGCTTTGGATGCAAGTGCGGAAGAACGGCTTAGGCGGGCGTTTACTTCGATCACACGGTAATCGCAAGTATCGGAGTTGAATGCGTACTGGATGTTACATTCGCCGACGATACCTAAATGGCGGATCGTCTTGATTGAAAGTTCTTTCAATAGGTCCAGTTCTTTGTCTGTCAGTGAACAGGTAGGAGCGACAACGATACTTTCGCCCGTATGTACGCCTAACGGGTCTACATTTTCCATGCTTACAACCGTAAAGCAGTGGTCGTTCTTATCGCGGATTACTTCAAATTCAATTTCCTTCCAGCCTTTCAACGATTCTTCCACCAACACCTGGGGAGAATAGGCGAAAGCGCTTTCTGCCAGCGTACGCAGTTCTGCCTCGTCTTTGCAGATACCGCTACCCATACCGCCCAATGCGTATGCGGAACGGATCATGACCGGGAAGCCGATCTCGTAGGCTGCCTTCACGGCATCTTCCAGGTTTCCGACAGCGTGGCTAACCGGAGTTTTTACTGCTATCTCGTCAAGTTTCTTTACAAACAGGTCGCGGTCTTCCGTGTACATGATCGCTTCGACCGAAGTTCCCAGTACCTTTACACCATATTTGGCCAGTGTTCCGCTGGTATACAGTTCGGTTCCGCAGTTCAAAGCAGTCTGTCCGCCAAAAGCCAGCAGGATACCGTCCGGTTGTTCTTTTTTGATCACTTCTTCAACAAAGTAAGGAGTGATCGGCAGGAAATACACCTTGTCGGCTACCCCTTCTGATGTTTGAATGGTTGCAATGTTCGGATTGAGCAATACGGTGCTGATTCCTTCTTCTTTCAGCGCCTTCAGTGCTTGTGAACCAGAGTAGTCAAATTCTCCGGCTTGTCCGATCTTCAGGGCACCCGAGCCCAGAACAATCACCTTTTTGATACCACTTTTCGACATAGTAATTTGGGTTGTTTAATTTATTGATTTTATAGAATGTTATAATTGCCTTACGAGATCACAAGGTGCAAAAAAAATGCGTTAGTAAAAATAACTAACGCATCCTATATAACCAAATGATAATCCTTTAAAATAAAAAAATGAGCTTCATTGTCCGACATATAACCGGAAAAGTACGCTGGATTATCCTTATGTGCTTTCTGTGTCATGAAACTCTATCTTCAAAATTTCGGCAAAGATAAGGCTTATATTTCAAACATGCAAGAGATGTTGGTGCCCTCTTTCTGAAAAATACTTTTCAAGTTGACCGAAATGTCCGGAAGATAATTTTATTTTCCTATCTTTATCCCCATCAATCATTCAAATAATTCTGATATTATGAATAAGACACTTTATCTCATTTTTATTTGTCTCCTTTTATGTGCCGGCACCCATCTTGTTGCCCAGACTTTTGATTATAACCGAGTGAGTGGCCATCCCCGCTTATTGATGAAGCAGGGTGAGGAGCAGCAGATACGAGAAAGCCTGAAAGATAACCCCGAAATGCAGCGCGTCTATAAGCAGATTGTCGGAGAAGCCGACCGGCTGTTGGTCTGTCCGACGTTAACATATAAGAAAGAGGGACGTCGTCTGTTGGCCGTTTCCCGTGAGGCTTTGAAACGTATTTTTGACCTTTCGTTTGTATACCGGATGACCGGCGAAGATAAATACCGCTTGCGTGCCGAGCAGGAGATGGTGTCCGTCTGCTCTTTCGGCGACTGGAACCCGTCTCATTTCTTGGATGTCGGCGAGATGACGATGGCGGTTGCGATCGGTTATGACTGGCTGTTCGATAAGCTGTCTCCGGAAACAAGGAGAGTGGTACGTGAATCGATTCTTCAGAAAGGTTTTGCTCCGTCGAACGACAAACAATATAACTGGTTCCTGAAAGCAGAAAACAACTGGAACCAGGTTTGCAATACCGGGCTGGTATATGGAGCCCTTGCCCTTTTGGATTCGGACAGCAAAGAAGCGGCTGCTGTTATTGAACGGGCTATGTCGTCTGTTCCTCTGTCGATGAAAGTGTACGCGCCTGACGGCAACTATCCGGAAGGGTATAATTATTGGGGATATGGGACGAGTTTCAATGTGATGCTAATCGCCGCTTTGGAATCGGCTCTCGGTTCGGATGGAGGACTGAGTGCGGTGGAGGGCTTTATGTCTTCGGCCCGGTTCATGCAGTATATGGCGGGAACGACCGGTCTTGCCTTCAATTTCAGTGATGCACGCGAAACGACTCAATCTTTTCCGGCCATGTTCTGGTATGCATCCAAATTAGGCGATCCTTCCTTGCTCTGGAACGAAAAAATATTCCTGACACGCGAGGATACGCATTTTACTGCGGAAGAAGAGCGTTTCCTGCCGATTATCTTGATCTATGGTTCCCGCTTCGATATGAAGGAAGTGACGCCTCCTGTCTCGAAAATCTGGACCGGATATGGAAAAGTGCCTGTAGCTCTGATCCGTACCGGATGGGATAAGGGTGAAGGTTTTTATGTCGGGATAAAAGGAGGAACGGCTTCGGCCAACCATGCTCATATGGATGCCGGATCATTTGTGTTCGAAGCTCAGGGAGTTCGTTGGGCACAGGATTTGGGTATGCAGGAGTATTATTCTCTGGAAAAGGAAGGCGTACGACTGTGGAACGGTGATCAGGACGGGCAACGTTGGGATGTCTTCCGCTATAATAACTTTGTGCATAATACGTTGACGGTAAACGGAGAAAAGCACCAGGTAAAAGGAACGGTTCCGATTCTCGCTACTTATACGAAAGATGCACGGTTGGGAGCCAGCTTGGATATGACTTCTTTGTTCGGTAGTAATCTGAAGAAAGCGACACGCGAGGTCGTGCTTGTGAAGGAACGGTATTTGCAGGTAACGGATCAGGTGCAGGCTGCCGGCCAACCAGCTTCTGTCCGGTGGACGATGGTCACCTCCGCCACTCCTAAGCTGCTCGATTCCCACACGATAGAATTGACGAAAGAAGGTAAGAAATTACATGTGATTATCGACAGTCCTTCGGCTGCCGCCTTCTCTGTGGTCGATAATGTTCCGTCGCATAGCTACGATGCTCCGAATCCCGGTTCTGGCCGGATTGTTTTTGATGTTGATGTGAAAGCCGGTCGGAAGGAAACATTGAAAGTGCGGCTGGTTCCGGTTGTGGAATAATATATGAATGTACCGATATGCCGGGGTACGACAATACCGTTGAATGGGCATATCGGTATGCTTCAATTCCTATTTGTTATTTGCCGAAATTCCAGTTCCTGATGATTTGCAGTATTTCCTCTTTCATTTCCTTCGTTATGTTGTTTTGTGTACTGGGCTGGAAGGCGAGAAACCTCTTGGCTGCTTTATGGAATTTGTCCGGATGTAAAAAAGAGGGGTTTGTATACAATTTGGCGAGTAGGAAGTAGGTATATCCCTGTTCCGGTAAAATCCTGCTGATTTCCAGCAGGTAACTTTCCGCTTTCTGGTATTGCTTGATCGCCTTTTCGTTTTTTGCAATTGCATAGTATAGTTCGGGGGCTGCACTTAGTTTTAATGCCCTGTCCAACCATTTGATGGCAATATCGTGCTGTCCGGTCTTATAGAAACATTCTGCTCCCTCATATAGAAAATCTGTCCGGTGGTATAACTGGACAAACAGACCGGCATACCGGCTGGCTGCTTGTTCGTACTCCTGATTATGATATAATTCCTGAAGCGTCTTCCATTCCCTATAGGTATAGTAGGTATCTTTCTGTCCGTAGAAAAGAATGCAGGTAAGAATGGCGGCGATGGCACTGATATACGGGATACTCCTCTGTGCTCGCTGCTTGTTATGCTTCGGATTGGTCACACATATGGCGGTCAGGAATAAGAGCAGAACCCAGTAGGTCGGGAGTTGGAGCGGATAGGAATAAAGGGCGAAGATTCCGAGTGCCAGAATTCCGCCGGATGCTCCAATCTGTCTGTGTCTGATCCCATAATAAAGGGAAAATGCGAGCCAGAAGATAAAGAACAGCAACCCCGTAATACCTAACTCAAGTCCTATTTGCAGATATTCGTTGTATGCATACTGGGGACAGGTTGCGGTTTGTTTTTCTTTGGAAGAAGCGGTATCGGTTTCGAAATAGGCAGATTGTTCCTTTGCGTATGTAGCTGGAAAGCCGCCTATACCTATGCCGGTTACCGGATGTTCCATGATAGCCTGGGTCGTGATATTCCAGATCAAAAGCCGGCGATCTCCGGCCTGGGCTTTTTGGATATTCCCGACCAAAATGACTGCCGTGATCGCAACAAACAGGATAATCGAAGAGATGGCAAACAGCTGGATGTGGTTCTGTATGGCTTCTTTCGTCTGTTTCCATCCGATCAGCCTCATCCAGCAAACCCAGATTCCGGAAAGGAGGGCTGCAAGCCATACGGGTTGGTCTGTTTTGAATATTAAGGTGGTGATAATCAAAGTAGATCCGAGAATGGAGAAATAGAACAGGAAAGTACGGGATTTCCACAAAGCGATCTTGTCGCAATTCTTAAAACGGAGTAATGTGTTCAGACAGACTGGAAAAATGACTGCGATATAGCCATAGAAAGGCTCTGGTTTCAGCGATGTTTCAAGCAGCCTGAAGACAGGATGGGTGATGGGAGCAGGATTGATGGTATGGCTGATCCCCCAGATGGCCGGAACGATTCCGGTAAATATGATGATCGTAATGAAAAACGGTCGTAATTCCTGATGCGCCTGTAAAGCACCTCTGAGCATAAACCAGAGAGCAACCAGCTGAGCGATGAAAAGGAAACGTTCCGGCTGAAGATTCTCGTCTTTGTCGTAAGAAACCAATACGATACCGAACAGAAGTAATAATAAGGCATCCGGTAATGAAAAGATAAAACGGCTTTTCTTTGTTGTGAATTCCATAAGTAGAACCCCACCGGCTAACAATAGAGATGTGAAATGAAACCAGCAAATTTTTCCGGACAGCGTGCCGTCTGCTAATTCCGGATTCATGGCGAAGATTATACACAATAGTAACATTCCACTCGTTGCGAGTAAAAGTAATCTTAGATAACTAAAAAAATTATTCATAATTATATTTATTAAAATGTGAAAAAACTCTGCTTTCTGTGGGTTGAGAGGCAGAGACCTTCTCACAACTTATCTGTCAGGCATTGCCAAATGGATGGCAAAGAAATGGACCGATACAAGTATACCCTATTTAAACAGAAAGAGAAGCCAGTGTGTTTTCCTTTTGAGAGGAAAGATTTGAACAGGTCTAAAGAGGTCGTAAAAGTATATTTTGCTTTATTGGAGGGTGAATGTTAGAGTTGACATTTTGTTGACAATATGCAAACGGCTGGCATACAAAATATTTTGATGATAAACGGTAATCCTTATTTGAAAGGGGAAAGTTAAGGTTAGGGTTGTTTTTTTAATGTGAAAAGAGGTAAATAGAGGAAGATTCCTAAGATAGACATGGCAAGCCCGCCGATGGTGCCGGCGGCCAGCGGGAACCAAAACGCTTCCTTATCCGGACCTAACATGAATGGGATGAAGCCTAAGATGGTCGAAACGACTGTGAGGAAAATGGGCGTGATCTTAGCATTCCAGGCTTTCAGATATGCCTTGTAGGGCGACATCAACGGTTTGCGTTGCCGGATTTGGTTGTATTCATTCAAAATGTAGATGCTTGCGTTAACGGTTATGCCGCACAACAGGACGAAGGAGGCAAATCCTCCTTGGTCGAAATTCAATTTGAACCAATAGAACGTGAGGAATACGCCAATGTAAGAGATCGGTATTACAAAGATAACGGCCAAGGGCTGTTTCAGCGAATTGAACAGGATACTGGTGGTAAAGAAGATAATGACGATGATCAGCAATAACAGAAGATATTGTTTATTGTCCTTTTTGTCCCAATACCAGTAAGCGCTTTCCGACTTGGCGGTATAACCCATCGGCAGTATGGCATTGATTTCCTTCAGGTCGCGTTCCTGTATCTTATTTCCCTGATTGGAAGCCCCGATATATTCGTATTGCAGACAGAGGCGGTATTGTTGGTTTACTTTGCAAACCTTCTGCGGCATCTGTCCTTTTTCGACACTTGCAAGTTCTGCTAACTTGTAGGGCTTGCCGTCAATAGTTTGTGGAACATACTGCATGCTCCACACATCGTATTCCTGTGACTGGCGGGAGGAGAGTTTCAGTTTCTCTGTCTCTTCGTTGACGACGATCGTCCCGGTATAAATGTCCTTTCCGAAAACGGGATTGATGGAGGCGAACAGGTCGATCGGCTGTATGTCCTCCTGGGTCAGCCGGGCTTTGTTGAGGTTGAAGTAGAACTCCTGGTAATCGTCTTTCCACCACGAGAACTCTGAATTGATCAGCACTTCCTTGATGCGGCGGTGGGTGAGCAACTTGGCTTTCAGCTGTTCGGCCCATTCGTACAGCTCGTCGTAGTTGTAACCATACATCACGATACGGAAAGAACCGGCTCCTTCGCGTACATCGTTACTGAATCCCTGGTCCTGCAAACCGTAGACTTGCCAGCTCCCCCCCCCCAATTCAAGAGCTTTGCTGATGATTTTGCTTTTCAATGTGTACGGGAAACCGCTCCGTTCACTCTCTTTCGTAAAATAGATGCGGATACCGGCCTGGCGTGCGCTGTAGACGTTTGTTTGGAACTGTCGTATTTCTTTGAAGGTGCTGAGATAGGCTTCCATCCGGCTCATCAAGGTATTCATTTGTGGCAAGGTCGTCCCGTTCGGGAGCGATGCGCTGACAGACAGGACCGTTTCTTCGTTGCGGGTGAAGTAACTTCCTTCATAAACTTTTTGTACGAACAGGCGTAGGGTCCCGCCCAACGCCTTATCGACGATGGGTTTGATCTTCTCCTTGTACGTCTCGTTGGAGGCGAATTTATTATATGTATCGATTAGCAGGGTGTCTGTTGCCGTGTAGACCTTCTTTTTGTCTTTCGTGTCGTATTCGATTTTTTCCGGTAACAGGAAAACCGGGATGCCGAATGCTAACAGTAAAATGAAACATGCCAATTTCTTCCATCCGCAAAGGAAATCGATCTGACATTGATAGTACCGGTTGTAGTAGACAGGGAAACGTTTGAGAATGCGGTTCGTTCTTTTTCTGATCCGGCTTTTCCATGTATACTCGGTCTCTTCTCCGGATATGTTCTTTTTTCCGCTTTTTTTCCATTCCAGGTTCATCTTATCGATTAGGGCGGGAACCAGGAAAAGCGCGATCAATAGGGAGACTCCTAAATTGATGATGACGACAGCCGCAAAATCCTGCAGATTGAGGCGTATCTTTTCATCTAAGAAAAAGATAATGACCAGTGCACCTATCGTTGTCAAAGTGGCTGCCAATATGGATAGGATTGCCTTTCGGTTATGTCGGTTCCGGATATGTTCCGTCATGACGATCGTGTTGTCGATCACCAGGCTGAGTGAGATTGTGACGCCTGCCAACGAATAAAGCTGCATTTCCAGTCCTGACAGATAATAAAGGATGACAGCAATACTGAGGTTGATCGAAAGGCTGATGATGATCAGTAACAGATATTTTATCTCGCGTGTGATCAGCAAGACAAACATCAGTAGGATCAGGACGGTGAGCCCCGTACGGACATAAATCTTGTTCAGTTCGTCCTGAATGAATTCGGTCGCGTCATAGCTGGTATGTATTTCATAACCGGGTGGAAGCAAGGTACGGATATGTTCCATTTCGGCTCTTACCCGTTTGGCAAGTTCCAGCTGGTTCGCCGTCTCCTCGGCGCGGATGGACAGATAGATGGAATTCAAGCCGTTGATACGGTAATAACTCTGTGGAGCCTCTTCCTGACGGGTGACTTTTAGCAGTTGGTCCAGGCGGATCAGCTTGCCGTCTTTGTTCAGGACGGTTATAAGCGATGGGTTGAATCCGTCTGTTTCGTTTTCAGGAACCAAAGCGAGACGTATCCACTGGCTACTTTGTCCTTCTTTGCACGAAGTCGCCAACTGGGTTTCCACGTTTCCGGTTCCTAAGAATTCTTTTTGATAATACTGGCTGATCGCTTTCTGTATATCCGGGATGCTGATACCTAACGTTGCCAGCTGACGGCTATCATATTCCAGTCGCCATTCCATCGGGGTGGCACCGCTGACATCGATGCGGTAGATGCCGGGAATCCCGCTTAGGCGAGGTTTTATCTGGTCTTCGGCAAAGCGTTGTATGAATATGGGTGTGGCTGCCGCATTCAGTGTGTAGCTCATGAAAGGCCGTACTTCCTTGTCGTTCGGCCGGCTCATTTCCAGGACTGGATAGCTCAGTCCGTCCGGTAGGCTGGGCCATGTCTGTCGGATGATGGTAGACGCTTCGAAACGGGCGGCATCGATATTGGTATGCTTGTCCAGCTCGAGCGTGACATATCCCCATCCGTTGCCGGACGTGGAATTGATCTCCTTGATCCCCTTGATGCGTGCCAACATCGCTTCGAGCCGCGAGGTCACTTCCATCTCTATCACGCGTGCCGAATTGCCCGGCATGTTATAGCTGATAGTCAACTGTGGCAGCGTGCGTGACGGCGACAGCTTGATCGGCAGCAGCGGTATAAAGGCAATCCCTGCCAGTGCCACGCAAAGGAAGGTGACGATGATGGTGAAAGAGGATATTTTAGGAGATGCACTCATTATTCATTTTTTGTTACAATCCGTATTTATATTCGAACTCGTTCGAAAGGGAAACTCCCGTTTCGAAATCGTGCAACGTCAGTTTTCGGATCTTATAATAGCTCAGCCAGTAGTTCTGTAAAGCCGAAATATAGTTCCGCTGCGCTTCCTGTTGGCGGTTCAGCGACAGAGTAAGACTGTTGATATCCGCTTTTCCGATCATGAAGCGTTGCTTGGTTTCGCTGTAGGCTGTTTCTGCCAGGTCTACCGCTTCTTCGGCACTTCCAATCAGGGCTTGCTGGATATTGAAGTCGCCGACTGTCATAATCACGTCTTCTTCTACTGTCAATTCTTTTTGTTTGGCGGATGTTTCGGTGACAAGCAGGTTGTTCTTGGCAATATTATGCTTCCCTTTTCGTACGCCCCAGTCTACCAACGGGATCGAAACAGACAAAGAGACGATTTCCTGCTGTTGCAGATTTTTGTAGGCGTCCTGTATGTTCTTGGACACTTGGTTGAATCCGACGCTGGCATTGATCTGGGCGTTGAACATCGCTTCTTTCTTGGTTTTGTCTACCTGCTGCTGGGCTTCTAATATTTGCTGGCGCAACTCCAGAAAGGTCGGGTTGTTTGCACGTGCCAATTCGAGTGCTTTGTCGACCGAGATTTCCATATTGCGCGGGCGGCTTGGGAGGCGCAGGCGTATTTCTGTATTCTTGTCGAAGTTCAAGTAAGAGGCGAGGCTGAACATGGCACGTTTCAGGGCGATTTCCGCATTTTTCAACGTGTTGCGTGCGTTTACGGCATCCAATTTCAGTGTCAGCAAATCCGCTTGGCTGATAGAAGCTATCTTATGCCGTTCCTGCCCTGTCCGGTACAGTGTGTCGGTCGTGGTGACATTTTCCTTGGCCAGATCATATTCCACCTGTGCCATTGCCAGAGCGAAGAAATAGGTCGTTGCTTGCTCGCTCATTTGCTCTACATTATATAATAGTTCTTTCTTGACCTTCTCGTATTTCAACGGTTCGATTTTCCGTTCCCATTTAAAAGCGTTATACCCCAATAAGTCTTGCTGGTAGCCGAGGCGGATCGGAACCGATGAGAACTGGTTATAAGTTTGGTCGCCGAAATAGCGCATATAATCCAAGTCTGTATCCAAATAGAATGTACCGCCTAAGAGGTCGAAATTCTGTTCGATCTCCAATTGCCCGCCCGCATAAAACGATTGTTGTTTTCTATATACGTCGATATCAGCCTCCGAGTCATATCGTTGGGTAAAATAACGGCGGTATTGTGCCGGCGTCAGATTTAGGGTAAGGCTTGGCAGACGGCCGGCCTTGTAAGTCCGGTATTCCCAGTAGCCGGCCAGATACATATTTTTGTATCGGAAAGCGTCCAGCGAACTGTCGGCCGCCAGTGTGATAGTTCGTTCCAGCGTCAGTGTGAGCTGCGCTTTTCCTCCGAATACGCATGCAAGCATCAACAACGTGATGACATATCTATAAATGAATTTCCTGTCCATAACTTCCAATTTTCAATTTTCAACATTCAAATTACCAACCTCATGTTTGCGATAAATGAACCAGTATATCAGTGGTATGACAAAAAGGCTGACTGCCGTACCGATCAGCATGGCCGAGATCATGGCGATGGAAAGCGGCTTTTGCAGTTCGCTGCCCATATCGAATGTGAAAAGCAGCGGAACCATTCCGAATATTGTCGTTAATGATGTCATGATGATAGGACGCAGGCGCCGCCGTCCGGCTTCATGTATGGCTTCCATAAGAGGAACCCCTTCTTTGCGTAGTTCGTTGATAGCATCCAGTTTCAGGATGGAGTCGTTGATGATGATACCGCAGGTCACGACGATACCGATGGCACTCATCAGGTTCATGGTATGGCCGCATATCCAGAGCACCAGCAAGGAGGCTGCCACATCGATCGGAATTTCAAGCAGCACGATGAGCGGCTGCAGGAAACTTTCAAACTGGGCTGCCAGGATGAAATACATCAGCAGGATCGAAATGAACAAAATCACGACCAGCTCGTTCAGCATCTGCCGGTTGGAAAAGAAACTTCCTGAAAAATCGATATCCCAGTCAGTATCGATTTCTTTTTTTACATTTTCCATCAACTGTTCGGCATTGTCTATATCATAGAAACTGAATGGAATGTATTCTCCGTTCTTTCCTGCCGTGATCGTTTTCAAGTCCTCTCCCGGAGTGACACGCACCAGCGATTGCAGCGGGATATATCGTACGTTGCCTTCCGTGTCAGGAACAGTGTTTACCAATGTTTTCTGTAAGACCTCGTTAACCGTTTGTTCTTCCCCGGCCAATGCGATTGGCAGATATTGTTGGTAGGAGCGGAGCGTTGCTACTTCATTCTCTTTGAATGCCGTTTTCAGCAACCGGTACACTTCGTTGTAGTCGACGTTATAAAGCAGAAGTTTCTGTCTGTCTATTGTGATATTTAACTGATTGTCGAAGGTGATACCGACAGGAGTATGTCCTGTTTTCGCCTCGATTTGCTGTTCTATTTTATTCAAGACGGAGGCTTCCGGTGCTTTAGATTTATTGCGGGTGTGCAATTCGGCGACAATGTCGGCTTCACCTGTCACAAACAGCTTTTCAAATACTGTTTCGGGAGGCGAGAAGGATATCACTGCCATCGGGTAATGCGTTTTGATCCATTTTTCCACCGATTTTTGCAAAGGAGCGATTCCGGTTGGTTTCTCCGTCTTGAAATATAACTCGCTTTCGGAAACCGACATCTCGCGATCCCGGTTCAACAGGAATTGCTGCTGCCCGACATAGGCCGTGTGTTCTTGTACCTGATTGTCGATAGAGGCGAATAACTGGCTGACACGGCTCTGGTTTTCATCGATATGGATGTTTTCGTTCCATTCCACATGAGCGATCAGTTCGTTCTGGTCTATCTCCGGCATACGGCTTTTCGGTATTTCGTAGAACAGAAAGGCGCAAAGCGGGAGCGTAATGGCAATGAAAATCAGGCTTGCTGTTTTGTGACGGAACACAAAATCCACTCCGGTATCATAGAAGCGGTCCAATGTATGCTCTTTTACCAGATTGTTGATTCGCATATTGAAACCCTTATGTTTGATGTCCGGAATACTGTATACCAGTTTGTAGAGTACCGGCAGCAGCATGATTCCCGTGAAATAGGAAACCATCAGACCGACGGTGACGGCAAAGGCTTGGTCGAAGAAGATCGCTCCTGCTATTCCGCTCATGAACACAAGCGGAACGAAGACGGCAATTGTCGTAAAAGTGGAACTCAGCATCGGAGTAATTACTTCGGTCGTCCCTTTATTGCAAGCCTCTTCCAGCGAGTCTCCTCGTGTCCTGTATTGGGTAATGTTTTCCGTTACGATGATCGAACTGTCGATCATCATACCCAAAGCCAGGATCAACCCGGAGATGGAGATGATATTCAGCGACATCTTGCAGAGGTAGAAAAAAAGGAAACTGATGATCAGGCTCACCACCATACTTAACCCGATCACTGCCGGGCTCTTGATATCCCCTAAGAAAAGGATGGCGACGATACAGATGAAAAGGAAACCCAACGACAGGTTTTGTTTCAGGTTCGAGATGGTATAATCCAGCAATTCCGTCTGGTTGCGGCTGACACTGAAATCGATATCCGGATAGACGGAAGCAAAGTAATCCGTCACTTCTGCCAATGCCTCTTTCATGTTATCCATATTTTCATCCGCCTGCTTAATTACAGCCAGCGTTACCGCCCGTTTCCCGTTGGAAAGGGAAGCTCCGGTCTCTTTCTCCGGCACGACGGAGATGCGTGCCAAATCTTTCAGTTGAAAAATATGGTTATTTTTCCTGATATAAATATTCTCGACATCTTCCGGTGTGCGCAGCAGTGTCGAGAACTTGATATTGTACTCGTAATAGCCGTCACGTACGGTCATGCTACCCGGTTCTATATTGTTAGATGTCAGTGCGGCCTCCAGATCGTCAAGTGTGATCTCCGACATTTTCAGCAACTTCATGTCCGGAACAATCTGTAACTGCCGTTTCAGAATTCCGGTCACATCTACCATTGCCACTTCGGGCAACTGTTCGATACGACGTTTGATCACCGTTTCGGCAAACTGGCAAAGGTCGAGGAACGATCCTTCGTTTATTTCACTGTAAGCGCTGTCGCTTTTCAATGTCAGATTCAAGCAGAATACGGGAATATCAGTGGCACTGGCTTTGATTACCCGTGGACGTTCTACTTCACGTGGCAGGTAGTTCATAGCTGCGTCTATCTTTTCGTTGACTTCGATAAAAGCCAGATCCGTATTTGTTCCGAAATCGAAGTTTAGGCGTATGATGGCAGCACCGTCGCGTGTTTCACTGTGGATGTCGCGTAAACTGGCAACCTGCATTAATTGCTGGCGGATGGTTTTTACTACTGTGTTTTCCAATTCGCGTGCCGAAGTGTTCTGGCCGGATACCTGTACGGTGATCTCCGGAATTGCAATATCAGGCAGCAACGACACCGGAATGGTGAAGTAAGTAACCAGTCCCACGATAAAGCAAGCCGTAAAAGCCATCAATACCGCGATAGGGCGTTGTAGTAGAAACTTTATCATGTATTAGAACTATGATTTATAAATTATGATTTCTGAATTGTCAATTGTCCATTTTCAATTGTCAATTACTTTGACCGGTGCTTCGTGAGCCAGGTTAATGTTACCGCTTGTAATCACGATATCCCCTTCTTTCAGTCCGTCAATGATCGTATAGCTGTCGGCATTTTCCAAACCTGTATGTACATAGTTCCAGTATGCTTTGTCTTCCGTTAATGTGAATACAACCTGTTTGCCGGAACGGAGTACGACAGCGCTTTTGGGAACGACCAACTGTTTACCCAGCGAACGATGGATACTTACTCGTACATTCATCCCTTCGAACAACTTACCTTTATCGTTTACGGCAGCTTTCACCTGTACCATCCCGTCTTTGTCTACCAGCGGGTTTATTTCGGATATACGGCCGTCAGCCGTGACATCGGACAAGGCAAAAGGAGCTACCTCTACACGATCGCCTGTTTTGATAAGCGGCAGTTCGCTTTCCAAAACTGTGAAAGCGGCTTCCAATGTGCGGGTATCGATAATGGAACAGAAAACATCGGAGGTAGAAGCCGTGTTGAACTGTTTGGCGAACAGGTTAGCGACGACACCGTCGAAAGGGGCGGTCAGGACTGCCTTTCGTTGTTCGTATTCGGCAAGCTGCCAAGAGATCAGTGCCTGGTCATACCCGCTTTTTACCTTGACTAACTGCATGGTTGCGGGCGGTACTTTTGTAGAATCTTCCAGTTTGTAGCCCTGTCCGATCAGTACGTCTTGCAGTTCCAGTTTGGCGCGTTCGAGTGCATCTTTGGCTTGCGCTGTCTTGTTGGCAAGGCGGAAGGTTGAGAGTTCTGCGAGTTTTTGCCCTTTCGTCACGCGATCGCCGTTCTTCACATATATCTTGGCGATCGGTTCTGCCGATTCGAATTTTAGGTCGACAAAGTTTCGGGCTGACAGTTTACCGTTACTGATCAGTTCGTGGTTGAAATCAGTAGTGTTCAACTTCATCACCGTCACCTCGTTTGTCTCATCCGGCAGAACGGTTTCTATGCTTTCTTCGGAACCTTTCTCTTTCTTTTCACCGGAGCAAGCCATCATCCCGGCCAGAATCAGTATAGCAAACAATTTGTAGTATTTCATATTTTATTGTTTTTATCAAAGTTGTTTCGCAAATATACAAACATATTTTAGTTACGAGTCTTTCGTAATTACTTTTTTTCTATTATCTTTTTTACTTCTTCCCGCATCTCCCGGATTGCGGTCGTTTCCACCT